>JGI24723J26617_10001281_pt1 | contig 22483 bp, 23 predicted proteins | sample Cruoilmetagenom6_FD_26617 | JGI IMG/M metagenome (IMG submission 26617)
CCTGAAAGGGGACCGGCAAGAAAGGTAATGAGAGCGGCTGCCTCTTCGGGTTTTCCTAGACGGCCTAGTGGAATGTTTTTGAGAATTTTTTCACGGGCTTTTTCATTGGCCAATAGTTCCGGCGGAAAGTAATCCGGATTTTCTACATAATTGGGGGCGACAGCATTCACCTGAATGTTTGCTGGAGCCAACTCACGGGCAAGCGACAACATCAATGAGTTTGCAGCCCCGCGTGCGGATGCGTACATAGAATAATTGGCCAGTCCATTGAGAGGAGCCGCAGATGTCAGGAAGATAATTTTTCCGGCCCCTGCATTTTTCATGGAAGGGGCAACTGCGCGGGTTACACGAAATGGTTTGAACAGAAGAGCTTCAAATGAAGCTTCTAGGTCGATGTCAGTGGCTGTGTCGATGGGCGCACGGATGGCCGGAAAAGCATCATTGTTGATGAGGACGTCAATGCGTCCTTTTTCTTCAAGAACGCGTCCTGCCGCGATGGCAGGGTCGGAACCCGATATCGTTCTGAGGCCAGGCAATGCTGTCTCTGCCTTTTCACGTTGAGTTTTGTCACCGTAGGAAGGATCTGTGCCATAGACAGTTGCTCCCGCTGCGAGCAGAGCTGTTGCTGACGGCATACCGACAAAATGTTCGATATCGGTAATGAGGACGATAAGGTGTTCAAGATCGTTCATGGTGATACCTTCGAATTTCAGTTTCGGCTTTTCTATGTAGTATCAAACTGAGGCAAAAGACGATAGGTGGGGAGCTAAATGGTCGACAAAAATGGGACACCATGGTGGAAGGGCGCGACGGTCTATCAAATTTATCCCCGGAGCTATGCAGATAGTACAGGCAGCGGCGTTGGTGATCTGGACGGNATACGGCGGAAGCTTGATTACATAGCTTCACTTGGGGTTGATGCTATTTGGCTTTCACCCATTTTCCCGAGCCCGAACCGTGACTATGGCTATGATGTCTCTGACTATTGTGAAATTGCCCCAGAAATGGGATCGCTTGAGGCATTTGATGCGCTTCTTTCTGAAACACATGATCGTGGGCTGAAGCTCATTTTGGATCAAGTGTTGGCACATAGTTCTGACCAACATGCCTGGTTTAAAGAAAGCCTATTGTCTCATGATGGAGGTAAGTCCAATTGGTATGTATGGGCGGATGCGAAAGAGGACGGCACGCCGCCTAACAATTGGATGTCTGCTTTTGGCGGCCCAGCATGGTCCTGGCATCCCGTCCGGCGCCAGTATTATCACCACAAATTTTTGAAACAGCAGCCCAAACTCAATTTTCATGAACCAGCTGTTGTTGCTGCATTGATGAACACACTTCGGTTTTGGCTGGACAGAGGTGTTGATGGATTTCGCTTAGATGTCGCACATGCCTATCTGCATGATGCAATGCTTGCAGATAATCCAGCTATTCCATTGGCGGCGCGTACATCGCTTGATTGGGCACACGCGCCGCGGTTGCAACGACATGTGCATGACTCTGGATTGCCGGAAAACCGAATAGCTATGGAAGCTGTTCGTTCAGTTATTAATGAATATGATGACCGGCTGGCGTTCGGTGAGTTTGCTGAAACGCCAGAGATGATTGGGACATATGTTGGGGAACCAGACCGTCTGCAAACCGCTTACACTTTTGACTTTCTAGAAGACAGGAGCTTGGCTCCTTCCGTGTTCAAATCATATTATGAGGATGTCATTGCCAAGAACGGCGACCCATGGCCGTGCGTGACTTTTTCCAACCATGACATAACGCGTCCGGTGACACGCTGGGGTGGAAAACGTGGAGATGAAAATCTCGCCAAATTTGGACTGACATTGCTCATAGCATTGAAGGGCACGGTGCTTCTCTATCAGGGCGAGGAGCTGGGGCTGCCTGATGTGGATATTGCCTACGAAGACATAAGGGACCCGGTGGGTGATTTATACTATCCGTTTGGCAAAGGGCGGGATGGGTGCAGAACGCCCATGCCCTGGATTTCTCGGGCTCCGCAAGCTGGCTTCACGAGTGGAGATCCATGGTTGCCAATCCCCGATTATCACAGCTCACGTGCGGTAGATATTCAAGAAGCGACCATGGGGTCGGTTTTGAAGTTCACGCGTGAGGTGATTTCGTTTCGACGGGATCACCCGGTTTTGAGAACCGGTGACATTGAGTTNCATGAAGCTGACGNATCAATATTGGCATTTAGTCGTATTCTCGATGGTGAGGAGGTTGTGTGTGTCTTTAACACAGCGACGAGCGAGGCTACTTGGTCGGGCAAAGCGGCAAGCAGAATTTTTTCCAAAGTACCATGCAAAATACTGTTTGAAGTTGGAAGTTGTTTGGTGGGGGATAGTTGGGCCCGATTGGGGCCAAGAAGTGCTGCGTTCTTTCATCCTACCTGAATAACTAGGATTTAGGTTGATCGGCCAACATTTTAGGGGTGTCTATATCGGTAAGCGGTGCATTGTTTGTGATGGGGACTTCACAAACAAGATCGGCATGCTCAGCTATGAGGTGCTTGGCACCGACATCGCCGTGCAGGTTTTGTAAATCGTTGAAAAACACTGCGTCCCATAGAACTGGATTGCCTCGTTTCCCTTCGACAGTTGGAACACAAATAAAACAATCTTCTTCCTGGTTGTGCGCGGAGATCAACTGATTGATTATGTCAGCGTCTACATAGGGCATATCTCCCAACAGGATGATGGCGACATCAATGGGTGGTGTGATTTTTGATGCTGCCTTTATGCCAGTTCGAACCGAGCTGCTAAGGCCTTTAGGATAGTTTCCATTTAACACGTGGGTCAGAGGGCGACCAGCAAGAGCTGTCAGAACACGGTCTTCTTGATGGCCGGTCACCAGGATAATTTCATCGGCTTTTGAGCTAAGAGCGGCATCTGCCACATGGGCGACCATCGGTTTTCCGTTAATTTTCGCGGTCAACTTGTTGATGTCGCCCATGCGTCTCGATTGACCAGCAGCCAGGATGATGGCGGCGACACGCGGGGTGTTTGTTTTTCGTGTTTTTTTGCCACGTGGTTGGGGGCGAGATGGAATTTCTTTTAGCAACCCACCTACACCCATCGCTTGAATGTCCGTCGGTGTAACTGGCATTTGGGCAACCAGGCGTTGCAGAACCCAATCTGCACCATTGAGTTTGGGGGAACGCGCACATCCAGGCAGGCCAAGCACCGGGCGTCCTTCAAAGTTTGCCAATAGAAGCAGATTTCCTGGGTCGACGGGCATGCCGAAATAGGTGATTGATCCGCCAGCCTCTGCAATGCCCTGGGGTACAATATCTCCACGATCAACGGTGGCAGAGGCGCCCAGGATAAGCGTTAGCTCTGTGTTCGAAATGCTTTGCGAAAGACACGCTGCGACCGCCTCTTCATTATGCGGACAATGACGCACGGAGATTAATTCTACACCGATTTCTCCTAATCGGTCGGCGATTACTTTCTCAGCTTTCGCCAGCAGTTTTGGCGCCTGGTTTGGCAATGTCGTCAAAATGAGGTCGGCTCGCGTTAGCAAAAGTTCTGAGACACTCACAGCTGGCTGTTGCATTTCAATAATGGAAAGGGCTCGCTGGAGCACCTCACCGGGGAGGGCGAAGGGGATGATTTTCACCGTCGTCAGCATTTGACTTGCTTTGATGAGGTCGCCATTTCGCAACGTTGCGATGGTGATGGCTTCATCTATTTTGTTGAGATTGTGAATGAGGGTTTCATCAAGCTGGAATACGCCTTTGACGTTCGCCGTGATATTTGCGCGTCCGGTGAAGGGAGCTTCACTTGTCACATTAATACCCGTGAGTGCGGCGGAGATAGCCCCCGCGGCATCATTCTCAGATACGTCTGTTTCTTCCAATGAGGCAGCATAGATTTTTGTAACGCCACTTTCTTGAAGGAGCTGGATATCTGTTTGGGATATCAAATGTCCCTTCTTGAAATGAGCGCGATCTGTATGAACAGAGTGGCCCAAAATCATCCCGGTGACTTCAGCAACAGGAAATGCGCCGAACCTCATGGGTTCACCTGGCGTAATGTTTGTGTGATTTCGGCCATGATGGAGATTGCGATTTCGGCAGGGCTCTTGGCCCCGATGTTTAAGCCTACGGGTCCGTGAATGCGTGCCCTTGTTGTTTCCTCAAAGCCTGCATTTGACAGTCGTTTGTGTCGCGCGGCCTGCGTTTTTTTGCTGCCCAGTGCGCCAATATAAAAACAAGAAGAGCCTAAAGCCACTTCCAATGCTGGATCATCCAGTTTTGGATCATGGGTGAGGGCGACAAGAGCTGTGCGCGGATCGAGGTTGAGCGCGGATAGCGCCTCATCAGGCCATTGCATTTTGAGCGTGACATTGGGAAACCGGGCGGCCGATGCAAATGCCTCTCGTGGGTCTATGACAGTTACGTCATATCCGGTTTGCAACGCCATATATGACAATGGTTGAGCAATGTGAACGGCGCCGATGATTATCAAGCGCAACGGGGTGTTGTGGATGTTGAAAAACCAATCGGTCCCATCCGGTGATTGAACAACTCGACTTTTGTCGGCGTGTGCGGCCTCTCGTGCAAGTGTGAGCATCCACGTCGGTGCGTCGTCCGAATTCAGATCAATCAGAAGCTGTTCATTTGTCGCAAGGTTTGTTGCGATCGCCATCGCTTGTTTTGTTTTTTGCCCAGCAATGAGCTTTTGAAGCAGGTTCTGTTTCATTGTTTAGTCGCTAGTCAGAGGTTCAATATAGACGCGAATGCGTCCGCCACATGCTAGTCCGACTTCCCAGGCGCGAGCGTCGGCAACGCCATATTCAAGAATTTCAGGTGTTCCGGTTTCAATCATTTCGATGGCGCGGGTGACAACGTCACCTTCAATACATCCCCCCGAGACAGATCCGACAAAATCACTGGTTTCGCAAATCGCCAATTGGCTCCCAACGGGGCGGGGCGCAGAGCCCCATGTTTCAATGACGGTGGCCAGTGCGACTTTCTGACCGGCATCAACCCATGTTGCGGCCTGTTCCAAGACATTTTCGTCCAACTGCTCATTGCCCATTGTCACGCTACCTTAAGTGAAGTTGTGGGCGTGCCGTTTAAGGTCGCGACCAAGTCTGCCAGCGATGAAATATTATGCACGGCCCTGAATTCATCTACATGGGGAAGCATCTTGCGAATGCCAAGCGCTTTGGGCTCAAATTGGTCATATCGCAGCAAAGGATTGAGCCAAATCAGGCGCCTGCTTGAGCGGTGNAGTTTTGATATTTCCGCCTCAAGACCTTCACCGGCGTCACGGTCCAGACCATCGGTGATCANGAGGACCGTCGCACCTTGCCCCAAGACACGCCGCGCCCAATCAATGTTGAAGCGACGAAGTGTTTCGCCAATGCGTGTGCCGCCATCCCAATCTTCGACAGCGGAGGCCACGGAGGACAGCGCCTCATCAATGTCGCGATTGCGTAGATNGCGAGTGACGTTGGTCAATCGTGTGCCGAACAAGAAGGTGTGCATGCGTGAGCGGTCGTTGGAAAGGCTGTGCAGAAAGTGTAAAAATACGCGTGCGTAGATGCCCATGGACCCTGATATGTCGCAGAGGACCACCAACGGTGGTTGTTGTTGCCTGCGGTCGCGTCGTTTCAGCGGAATGATGTCGCCTGCGCGCAAACTCGCTTTCATGGTGGCGCGCATGTCGATCTGACGTCCGTGAGAAGCAGGGCGTGTGCGACGCGTTGTGACCATGTCATGGGCCAGCTTCAGTTTGCGCAGAGCGACTTGTGCTTCACGAAGCTCTGCGGCCGACATTTGTTCAAAGTCCTTTGTCCGCAAGACCTCAGCATCAGACATGGTCGCACTGGCATCAATGTCGAATTCTATTTCTTCTGGACGTGCTGCATCCGGACTTTGTTTCAACAAGGCTTCGGCCAACCGTCGGCTGGATTTCTCGTGCGGATCGGTTGGTGGTGTCGCAATCTCAGGCAACATCAGGGAGATCATGCGTTCCAGCATACGGGGATCACGCCAGAAAAGATGAAATGCTTGGTCGAATATCTCAGTCGCTTCATGCTTGTTGATAAGCGTGCTGTGCAGCGCCCAATAGAGATCATCAGAATTTTCAAGACCTGCGTGTTTGATGGCCTCTATGGAACTGAGGATTTGGCGGGGACCAACGGTGAGACCGGCGCGTCTCAAAATGCGCGCAAAGTGCACGATGTTGTTGGCGATATGGTTTGAAGGGGTACTCATTTTGAAGTGGCTGATTTTAACTCAGCCAGAATTGCCGCGGCTTCAGAACCCTGCACACGGGCAATGTCGTCTTGATACTTCAGGAGGGTTCCGAGTGTGTCTGTGATTGCTTGTTCATCCAGGGACACTGTATTGAGCTGCGTGAGTGCAGTAGCCCAGTCCAATGTTTCAGCAATACCTGGCTGTTTGTAGAGATCACGTGAGCGCAACGCTTGGACGAAGTTGACAACTTGTTGAGCGAGGTCGGCGGCTGCGTCGGGAGCTTTCAACCGCACAATTTCCAGCTCACGGGCGGCATCTGGGTAGTCTACCCAATGGTAGAGACAGCGTCGTTTCAACGCATCGTGGATTTCACGCGTCCTATTGGAGGTGATGATGACGATTGGAGGTTCGGGGGCCTTGATGGTTCCAATTTCAGGGATCGTAATTTGATATTCTGAGAGGACCTCGAGAAGGAAGGCTTCAAAGGGCTCGTCGGTTCGATCTAACTCATCGATGAGCAACACCGGCGGACCATTTACATCTGGTTCTAGCGCTTGAAGGAGCGGGCGGCGGATAAGAAACCGGTCATCAAACACGTCTTTGGCGAGCTGGTCGCGGTCTTGCGTGCCGCCAGCTTCCGCCAAACGGATTTCGATCATCTGAGCTTGATAGTTCCATTCATACACGGCTGCAGCGGTATCAAGGCCTTCGTAACATTGAAGACGAATGAGTTTGCGCCCTAGAGACGTTGCCAGGACTTTCGCGATTTCGGTTTTCCCGACACCTGCTTCACCTTCGAGGAACAAGGGCCGTTGCATGCTGAGTGCCAGAAAAACAATTGTGGCTAAAGATCGGTCCGCGACATAGGCACCCCGTGACAGAAGGTCAGCGGTTTCGTCTATACTGCTTGGTAGATTTTGGGTCATCGTGACTTCTTATTTGGCGTGACGGGCTGAGCTTACATGGTTGCGGAGACAGCACGTTTCGCCATCACCGTAATCAGGTGGCTGCGATAGTCGGCTGAGCCATGAAGGTCGCCGATGAGATCCGCCTCGGGCACCTTGATGTTGGCAACGGCATCCGGTGTCCAATTGGCTACGAGCGCGTCTTCCATCGCTTTGACACGGAAGACACCGTTGGCACCGGCACCCGTGACGGCGACCCGAATGTCGATCGGCGTTTGTGCAACAAAGACACCGACCATGGCGTATCTGGACGCAGGGTTGGGAAATTTTACATAAGCAGCTTTTTGAGGGTGTGGAAAAGTAACCTCAGTGATGATTTCATCTTCTTCCAGGGCTGTTTCAAACATACCTGTGAAGTAGGGATCGGCATCGATGAGGCGTTTGTTGGTACGGATTTTTGCATCCAGCGCCAAGGCAGCAGCTGGGTAATCTGCCGCGGGATCATTGTTCGCCAAAGAGCCACCGATCGTGCCTAAGTTGCGAACCGCTGGGTCGCCAATTTCACCAGCGAGAGCCGTCAATGACGGAATGGATTTTGCTATGTCCGCGGAGCTTGCCACATCTGCATGGCGCGTGGCGGCCCCGATTGTGATGGCTTCGCTCTCTGCCTTGATGAAGTTCAATCCGGCTATTTTGCTAATGTCTATGAGGGATGCAGGCATTGCCAAACGTTGTTTTAGAGTGGGGATCAGCGTTTGACCGCCCGCCAATAGCTTATTCTCTTCGTTGGCCGCAAGAAGTTCGGCAGCCTCTGCAACGCTTGTAACTCTAGTATAACCGAATTTGTACATGGGCTTTTCCTCAATGAGAACTTTGGCGCGCAGCGTGTTCTTTTTCGCTCAAGGCGTGCCAGACACGGGCCGGGGTTGCGGGCATTTCAATTTCGCGGACGCCAAGGGCGTCTGTTATGGCATTGATAATGGCGGGTGGGGAGGCAATGGCGCCGGCTTCGCCGCAGCCTTTCATCCCCATTGGATTTGACGGACAATCTGTTTGTGTAAACCCGAGATTGAAATTGGGCAGATCGTCGGCGCGGGGCATGCAATAATCCATAAAGGAGCCTGTTATCAGCTGGCCGGTCTCATCGTAGTGAGCACCTTCCAACAACGCTTGGCCGATGCCTTGTGCTATGCCGCCATGAACTTGGCCCTCAACAATCATCGGATTGATGATGACGCCAAAATCATCGACAGCGACAAAATTGACAATCTCGGTGACGCCGGTTTCCGGATCAATCTCGACTTCGCAGATGTGACAACCGGAAGGAAATGTGAAATTGAGCGGGTCGTAAAAAGCACTTTCTTTCAGGCCCGGTTCAATCTCCGACGTCGGAAAGCCGTGGCCGGTGTAGGCGCTCAATGTAAGTTCGGCCCAAGGCAATTGTTTGTCTGTTCCGTTGACGGTGAAAACACCATCTTTGATGCTGATGTCTTCAGCTGCGGCTTCCATCAGATGAGCTGCAATCCTTTTTGCCTTTGTCTCGATTTTATCGAGCGCATTTGACAGAGCACTCATTCCCACAGCGCCAGACCGCGAGCCATAGGTCCCCATGCCAAATTGTACGCGACCGGTATCACCATGAATGATCTCTACGTCATCAATGGGCACGCCCAGGCGCTCGCACACTAGTTGCGCGAACGTGGTTTCATGTCCTTGTCCGTGACTGTGCGCGCCCGTGAATACTTCGACCTTGCCCGTGGGGGCGACTTGAACTTCTGCGCTTTCCCAAAGGCCGACGCCTGCACCAAGCGAGCCCACAGCGGCAGAGGGGGCTAGGCCGCAGGCTTCGATATAGGTTGAAAAGCCGAGGCCGCGCATTTTTCCCTGCGCTTTTGCTTCCGCACGCCGCGCTTCGAAACCATCGTATTCAACAATGTCCAAAGCTTTGTTGAGTGCNGCGTCATAGTCGCCAATGTCATAATTCATAATGACCGGCGTTTGATAAGGAAANTCACGGATGAAATTTTTCNGGCGCAGTTCGATGGGGGTGAAACCTAATTCTTTCGCGGCAATTTCCACGATGCGTTCAATCAGATAGGTGGCTTCCGGGCGGCCTGCGCCACGGTAGGCATCAACGGGCGCGGTATGCGTGAAGACGCCATCGACTTCGACATAAATATTGGGAATGGCGTATTGGCCGGACAACAATGTGCCATAGAGATATGTAGGCACTGACGCCGAAAAAGTGGAGAGGTAAGCGCCAAGGTTGGCCTTCGTTTTCACATGGAGGCCTAGAAATGTGCCGTCTTCCGCCACAGCTAATTCGGCATGGCTAACGTGATCACGCCCATGTGCATCTGACAAAAAGGACTCGCTTCGTTCAGCCGTCCATTTGATGGGCCGTTTCACTTTCGCCGCTGCCCAGGCACATGCCGTTTCTTCGGCATAGATGAAAATCTTGGAACCAAAGCCACCGCCAACATCAGGAGCGATGACGCGCAATTTATGCTCGGGGGCGACACCAACAAAAGCAGAAAGAACGAGACGCGCCACATGCGGATTCTGGCTTGTGGTCCAAAGTGTGTACTCACCGGTTCCGGTGTCAAAATCCCCAATAGCGGCGCGTGGCTCCATGGCGTTCGGGATAAGGCGATTGTTGACCAGATCAAGTTTGACAATATGGGCCGCACTTTCGATGGCGGCCATGGTTTCGGCTTCATTGCCAAGCACCCAGTCAAAACTCGTATTGCATGGCGCTTCAGCGTGCACTTGTGGTGCTGATGCTCCTTGAGCTGTTGCCACATCTGCAGCGGCTTCTTGTACATCATATACAACGTCGATGAGTTCGGCTGCGGATTTTGCNTGTGAGTGAGTTTCTGCGACAATCATGGCAATGTGATCGCCGACATAACGGACTGTGTCGAGCGCCAGAATGGGATGTGGCCCAAACTTCATTTCTGAACCATCTTTGGAATGAACGGTCCAGCCACAGATCAGCCCGCCAAGCTCGTCCGCTGCGACATCGGCGCCAGTGAAAATGGCAACCACACCGGGTGCGTTTTGGGCCTCAGTCAGATCTATATTTGCAAGCCGTGCATGGGCGTGTGGGCTACGCAGGAAATAGGCGTGCGTTTGACCGTGACGATATATGTCGTCCGTATAACGTCCAGCACCCGTGATGAACCTGTGATCTTCCTTGCGGAGGACGGGTTGTCCTATTCCTGTCTCGCTCATTCGGCAATCTCCTCCCAGAGATTATTGCCCTCAGCCGTGAACTTCGTCAGCAGCGGCGAGGATCGATTTCACGATATTATGGTAGCCAGTGCATCGACAGATATTGCCTTCCAGTTCATCACGAACGGTTTCTTCGTCCAGGTTTGGAATGCGCTCAATCATATCGACAGCAGTCATGATCATGCCCGGTGTGCAGAACCCGCATTGAAGGCCATGGTTTTCTTTAAACGCATTCTGTACGGGGTGCAGCTTGTCGCCATCCGCCAGGCCTTCGATGGTGGTGATGGTGCAGCCTTCGGCTTGATGTGCCAACATTGTGCAGGATTTCACCGCGCGGCCATCGACGTGGATGACGCATGCGCCGCATTGGCTGGTGTCACAGCCCACATGGGTTCCTGTGAGATCCAATTGTTCGCGGATGAATTGCACCAACAGCGTACGGCCTTCGACTTCGCCAGAAACTGGCTTACCGTTGACCGTCATTGAGACAGTGGTCGGGGAGACGACAGACATAGGCTCCTCCTTCAAATAGGATTATTGGCGGGTGGTGCCACCAGGTATTTGCCAAGTATTTGTATGAATAAAGTCTCGACTGTTGGCCAGACGAGGTCAAGTTGTGAGCTTGCTGGTCTCTACATCGTGAAGAGATAGGCAGCCAGCAGAGCTCCTGCAATGACTAAAGTGCCCCACATCCACGGTGATAGGGAAATTCCAACGTCTTCGTCTGGAATGAGCGGAATATGGGTTGGGGCTATCGCATCTACTTCTTCACCCTCAGGGCCACCCGTAATGGCAACAAAGGAGCTGAAAAACTCATCGGCCATTTTTTTGGCTGTTGAATCTATGAAGCGCTGTCCAACCTGAGCAAGTTTGCCACCAACCGTTGCATGAACCTCGTAAGCCAGGAGGGTGTCATCCCCATCAGGCGTTAGTTTGACGGTTGCGGACCCTTTGGCAAAGCCAGCCGCACCACCAGAACCTTCACCGCTTATTTTGTAGCCATTGGGCGCGTCAATTTCTGACAGCGTTACATTGCCTTTGAATTTGGCACTGACCGGGCCGACCTTGGCTTTGGCAACGGCGGCGAATGTCGTGTCACTGGTTTTCTCAACACTTTCTGCACCTGGGATCGCCGCTGCCAAAACCTCAGGATCATTGAGAGCTTCCCAAACTTTTGCTTGTGGAGCTGGAATACGAAATTCGCCGGTCATTTCCATAAAGCAGGATCTTTCTTAGTCGAAAAAGAGTTAGGCACTCAAATATAGGTAATGAGCAGGGTAACGCCAAGGAGCACCGCAATCCACAGTACCATAGAGCCCGTTGGCCAGGTGCGGGCGAGAATACCTTCCACACCATGGGCGTTTTGTAACTTGTCGAAACCCCGGGTGAGTTGTTTGACAGTACCCGCAAGCAAACCACCCCAGACAACATTGATGAGATGGCGGCAGGCACCGACCAAGGCAGGGGCCAGTTTTCGGTATGTCCAATCGAAATCGAGATTTACGGATTTCATCTCAGATGGATAGATGCCTGTTCTCATAAGTATCGTGAAGGCGAGTGCTGAGAAGAACAAAAGCTGAAGTTGAGTGATGACGTGCGTCGTCGTGTACGGCACATAGTCAACATCATAAGGCAGTAATTGATAGAGCGGCTCAGGATAGACGCCAATGGCGATGCAGAAAAACGCCGTGAGGCCCATGGCCAACAGCATGTTCCAAGGTGCTTCTTTGGGACGTAAGCCACTGTCATGCGCGAAGAAGGCGAAATAGGGGATCTTGATACCGGAGTGATGGAACACACCGGCAGAAGCAAACAACAAAATGCCCCATACAATGTAGTGCCCTTGATTGACGGATGCGGACAGGATCAGCGATTTGGTCACGAACCCTGAAAAGAGCGGGAAGGCCGAAATTGAAGCCGCGCCGACAACACAAAAAATCATCGTGAGCGGCATGGTCTTATAAAGACCACCGAGTTCTGATCCCTTGGCAGTGCCTGTTCTGAACAAAACAGCGCCTATGCTCATGAACAAGAGCGCCTTGTAGAGAATGTGAGCGAAGGCGTGCGCCGCGGTGCCGTTGAGCGCCATGGGCGTGCCAATACCAACACCAACAACCATAAAGCCCAACTGATTGTTGAGACTGTAGGCGAGCACGCGACGCAGATCGTTTTCGATCACCGCATAAAATATCGGGAACAATGTCATCGTGGCGCCGATGTAGATCAGCAATTCAGTGCCAGGAAAGCCCCGGGCGAGCGCGTAGATGGCAAGCTTGGTGGTGAAAGCGGAAAGCACGACGGTTCCAGTAACGGTGGCGGCTGGATAGGCATCTTGCAGCCAGTTGTGCAGAAGCGGAAAGGCACACTTGATGCCAAAAGCAAGAAAAATTGCGATCGTTGCCGGTGTGCCCAGCGTCATTGCCTCAAACGCAATGGAGCCCGTGTCGAGGTATTGCAGAACGACGCCTGCGAGCAAAATAACGCCAGAGCCAACTTGGACAACAAGATACCGCATACCTGTATGGTAGGCGCCTTCGGTGCGGCGGGCCCAAATGAGGAAGACAGACGTGATCGCGGTGCCTTCCCAGAAGATGAAAAGCGAGATCAAATCGCCCGCAAAGACAGCCCCAATCGCTGCACCAGCATAGAGCAGAGATGCTGTTTGCTGAACTGTGTCGCGTACGTGCCATGCGTAGAGCAGTGACAGGAAAGCAGCGAGAGAGAAAATCAGCCCAAAAATTGTAGAGAGTTTATCAACGCGCAGAAGCGTGATGTCCCATCCAGCGAGGGAAACCTGGCCATGCAATCCTTCAGGCATGGTCCAGATAAGATACGCGCTGGCAATGGGAACGAGCAGCGAGAAAAACGATCGCGGATGCCCATTGGGGATCAACGGCAAGATCAAGGCGCCAGCGAGGAACACGAGGAACGGGGGCAAGAGCTCAAACATGTTTTGTCTCTCCCTCGTCATCGACACCTAGTTGGTCACGGGGATATTCTTCCGCCTCAACATCATTTGGGGCGTAATAATCTTCTGATCGCATCAAGATCACGCGCATGGCGCGGGCACAGATCACAAGAGCTGCACACATGAAAAAACCATAGAGCGCGTAGAAGCCGGGAATGTCTTCAATCGTGAGATAGGTGTGTTTGTGATACAGAAAATCTGCGGCGAATAAGGCGGTACACAGCACAAAGAGTGCATAGACGATGCGGTCCACGTTTTTCATGTTGTCAAGCCACAGAAGCTTGCGACCAAGCCAGGGCAGGTCAGCGTTATCTGTTTTCGGGTTTTTGGTTGTATCCGCGCTCATGGCAACCGAGCTCCTTCTGGAAACGCGACGGGCTCGATCAACGTGTAAATGTCACCGGCATAGAAGAACAAAACGAAACAACCAATGGCTGTTACGCACAGCGGCACAACACACCAAAAGGGGGCTTCCTTAATGGCAACGACGGAGGACCTGCTGGTGCCAGCTGGGCTTGAGAAAAAGCCGCGGGCAACAACGGGCAGTAAATAGGCGACGTTTAATAACGAGCTGATCATCAAGACGCCGATCATCAAAAGTTGGCCTGTATCGGCAGCGCCCAACATTATGTACCACTTTGACCAGGCACCACCCAAGGGAGGCAGTCCGATGATGGATAGGGCACCGACCAGAAAGGCCATATAGGTGAACGGCATCACACGGCCCAGCCCATCCATGTCGCTAATCTCAGTTTTGTGCGTGGCAACGTAAATGGCACCCGCGCACATGAAGAGGGTGATTTTTCCCATCGCGTGCATGGCAATGTGAATAGCGCCGCCCATTACACCAAGGGATGTCGCCAGCGCCATGCCCAGCGTGATGTAAGACAGTTGGCTGATGGTTGAATAGGCAAGCCGTGCTTTTAGATTGTCTTTGGTCATCGCAATAATGGAGGCCGCGAGGATTGAGAAAGCGGCCAGCCACATGAGCCATTGGGACGCGCCTGTTTCTGCCAGCAGATCGATGCCAAAAATGTAAACACCAACTTTGAGCATGGTGAACACCCCAGCCTTCACAACGGCAACTGCATGGAGCAAGGCGCTGACCGGAGTAGGTGCCACCATTGCAGCAGGCAACCATCGATGGAAAGGCATGAGCGCTGCCTTGCCAATGCCAAATGCATAAAGCGCCAGCAGGAAAGGCAAAAGCGTGGGATCAAAACGATCACGCAAGATGCCACCAAGTTGGAAGTCCAGCGTTCCAGCGACCGCATATGTCCAGATGATGGCAATCAGTTGAAAACCAATGGATGTCCCGATCAGGATTGCCAGATAAGTACGCGCGCCTCGCTTGGCCGCATCCGTTTGTTTATGGGCCACCAGCGGATAGGTGGAGAGCGTCAAAACTTCATAGAAAATGAACAACGTGAACATGTTGCCTGCGAAGGCGATACCCATAGCGGCGGATATAGCGATAGCGAAACAAATGTAGAAGCGCGTTTGATGTTCTTCGTTGTTTCCGCGCATATAGCCGATGGAATAGACCGCGGTGACGATCCACAGGCCAGACGCCACGACAGCGAACAGCATGCCAAGTGGCTCAATCTCAAATGCGAGAGGAAGCCCAGGCAAAACACTTACCCACTCAACGGCCGGACGTGCACCGTCCAAGACATCCTGTAGAAGTCCAAGCACAACCATAAATAACATGGCGGCCGATGTGAGGCTGACGGTTTCGCGCAAATTTGGCCATTTGTCCAACAAAGCAATGAGGATCGTGGCACCAGCAGGCAATAGGATTGTGAGTGTAATGGCAATTTCGGGGGTCATTGTACGGCTCCCTCATTTGCAACAGGTGGGGCAGGTGAAAGCTCCATCTGCATGGGTGGCATGAGTGCGTTTGCTGCTTGTGACGCTGCGGTGCTGGTCAATTCACTGTTGATCCCAAAGAATAAGCTGGCGGCAACAAGCACATAAGTTGAGATGATCATCGATATAGGTGCCTCGCCGCGTGCTCCGCCTTCTGGAGCTGGTTCCAGGTAGGCGACTTCCACAACACGCCATACATAGACGACAGCGATCAATGAAGAGAGAACGATAAGACCAGCGATGAAGATGGAGCCTGCTTCCAAAGATGCCTGGATCAAATACCATTTAGATATGAAGCCAGCAGTGAGCGGCACGCCAATAAGGCTGAGACCGCCAACGACGAACCCGGCTGTCGTCCAAGGCATGGTATGGCCAATGCCTTTGAGATCATCCAGACGGCTTGAACCGATTTGGAAGACGAAACAGCCCACGGCCATGAAGAGAGCACCCTTGGTAATAGCGTGGTTGAACAGATGTATGATGCCAGCCGTGAGACCTGTGTGATTGAGCAATGCCACGCCAAGCAAAATATAGCCAACCTGCGCGATGCTTGAATAGGCCAGTAGGCGTTTGAGGTCTTTTTGAAAGACGGCGGCAATGGATGCGGCAAACATGGCGAGAATGGCCAGAGGCATGACGACGTATTCAAGGGTTAGTGCTTCAAAGGAAAACTTGAATCCAAAGATCGTAAACATGAACCGCAACAGCACATAAACAGCAACTTTTGTGGCTGTGGCCGCGAGGAANGCAGTCACTGCAGCAGGCGCATAAGTATAAGCATTTGGCAACCAGAGATGCAGCGGAAACATGGCGAGCTTGAGACCTAGCCCGACCAAGATAAAGACAAAAGCAACTTGTGTGGTGCGGCTGTCTCCGAAGGCCTCTAAGCGCTCCGCCAGGTCGATCATGTTGAGCGTGCCTGTCACCATGTAGAGCAGACCAAGACCAATCACGAAGAAGGTTGCGCCAATCGTTCCCATGACCAAATAATTGTAGGCGGCCGTTAGCGCGCGCTTGTCGCGTTTCGCTCCGAAAGCGACGAGTGCGTAAGTTGAGAGCGATGAGATCTCAAGAAACACAAACACATTGAATGCATCACCCGTGACGACAACCCCCAACAAACCCGTCAGGCAGAGCAGGTAACAAACATAGAAATAAGAGTGCGCAGATTCGTCGAATTCTTTTTCAATGCTGCGCCGCGCATAAGGTAAAACCTGCGCGCCAAGGAAAGAGACAATGACAAGAACAAAAGCGTTTGCTGCATCAATGCGATACTCTATGCCCCAAGGAGGGGCCCATCCACCAATATGATAAGAAAGGACGGAACCATCAATAACGCTGGCAAGAAGAAGGCAGGAGATAACAAAGGAACTGATCGCTGCCGTGAATGCAATGATCCATGCGAAGTGCCTGTTGCTGAAAAAGGCACAGATTGGTGCGGCTATAAGAGGGATGATGACCAGCAATATAGACAGGTGAGGTTCGATTACAGCGAACATAAATTAACGGCCCCCGTCAGAAGCGACCGGATGACGGGCTAAGTCTTGTTCAATGTCAAAAATTTCATCTTCCTCAATCGTGCCAAATTGTTCTTTGATCCGGATAACCAATGCAAGACCAAGGGCTGTGGTTGCAATGCCGACGACAATCGCGGTGAGAATCAAAACGTGTGGCAGGGGGTTTGCGTAAACCTCATCTGGGTTGTCTGTAAGGATTGGGGCTGTACCACCAAAGATCTTCCCCATCGAAATGTAGAGCATGAAGACGGAGGTTTGAAACAGGTTCAAGCCGACAATTTTTTTAACCAGATTGCCGCGGCTCACGACGACATAGAGACCGATCATCATCAGCACGATGGTCATCCAATAATTGTAGTGGCCGACAATAAAGTCTGAATCGAATATATCCCACATTACCAGTCGGTATCCTTGATATCGGGTGCGCGAGAAGTGAAGGCCATGAAGATCGCAACCATAACCGCGGCGACAGTTAGGCCAACGCCGCCTTCAACGATCAGAATACCTAAATGCTGACCGTGTTCGGCATGACCTTTTTCGGCCAGGGCTGCAAAGTCCAAAAAATTATAACCCTTGAAGAGAGAATAGACTCCCGTGCCTGCATACATGATGACACCTAGAGAAACGGCTGCGCGCACAACGGCTGGTGTGAGTACAAGGCGTAATTTGTCGACACCATAAACGATGGCATAGAGGATGAAGGCAACGGCGAAAATGACGCCTGCCTGAAACCCACCGCCGGGACCAAAGTCACCATGAAACTGCACATACAGCGCGTAGAGCATAATTGGCGGGATCAACATTTTGGAAATCACACGAAGGATGAAGTGATGGTCCATTAAATCTCTTCCTCTTCTTCGTCTTCTTCTCTACGTCGGCCAGCATTGGACCGATGGAGCAGGACAATCACCGCAATACCCGCAGTGAAAACGACGGTCGTTTCTCCGAGTGTGTCGAAGCTACGATAGCTGGCGAGCACAGCTGTAACGACATTGGGTAATCCAATTTCGTGCGGCGTGCGCTCGATGTATTCTGGGCCGACGTGTTGATGGACGGGCGCGTCAGGTGAGCCAAATGGCGGTAAATCTGCTGTGCCATAAATCAAGGCAGCACCTGTCACCAAAACAACCAGCATAGGCAGTGCGCGCGAATGCTGTGGGCGTTTTTCTTCGCGATCAGTAAGCGCCATTGTTCCCAACATCAAGACAGTTGAGATGCCGGCACCGACAGCGGCTTCTGTGAACGCCACGTCTACCGCATCAAGTGCGACAAACAATCCAGCGGACAAGAGACTAAAGACGCCCGACAGCATGACCACGGCAAAGAGATCACGCAGCATCATGATCGCAAAAGCGGTGATGATCAGGAGACCAAACAAGATGATGTCTATATAGGCTTCTATGACGTGCCTCCTTCGCCCTCGGTGGCGTCGTCATCCTTGACTAAGCCGAGTGGGCGGATGCCTGCGATGAATGCGGCGTTTGCAACGGCATGAGTGCCGGTTGGGCTAGTAAAAAACAAAAACAGACCGATTAGCCCAAGTTTAATCGTTGTTTGCGTCAGGCCAGCTTGAAAGGCCATGCCGAGCAAAATCAGTTCAGCGCCGGCGGTGTCAATTACTCCAGCCCCGTGAAGTCTAGACCAAAAATCTGGCAAGCGGATCATTCCAATTGCGCCAACAATTAGAAAAAAAGAACCCAGAGCAAATGAGATCCAGCTTGCGATGTCGAGTGCCACCTCCATCATTTGGAAGATCCTTCCGACGAGTTGGGAGAGCTTTGTCCCAAACTTTGATAGCGGAAGTACTTGAGAATCGCGATGGTGCCGACAAAATTGATCAAAGCATAAAGAAGGGCGATGTCGAGAAAATCCGGGCGACCCATTAGAAAGCCGATCAATCCGATCATCAGGACTGTGACCGTGCCAAAGGCATTCACAGCAAGAACGCGGTCATAAAGCGTTGGCCCCATGATGGTTCGGATCAAAATCAGCACCATTGTTATCGATGTGGCAATTGTGGCTGCAACAAACATTATGAGCGGTCCTCCACGGCTGTTACGCGCTCGCCCATATCTGCCAGTGCTGCATAGTCGGCGGCATCATTGGTCAGGGCATGAACCAAAAAACCATTTTTTTCAGTTTCTACAGTGATTGTGCCTGGGGTCAGAGTAATTGAGTTGGCAAATGTCACGCGGCCGACATCGGTTTTTTGACTAGCCGGGACGTTGATCATGCGTTGTTGGAGCTTCATGCGTGGCGATAAAATAACTTTTGTAACCGCCCAGTTTGCCTTTCCAATTTCGGCTGTTAGCCATAAAAGGTACCCCAAAATCCCCAACTTGAGTTGGAGGGGAACCGATTCATGATCTACGACGTCCATGCGGGCCGCGATGTAAACGCAAACCACACAAGAGATAATGCCGAAACCCAGCAGCAAACTGTTATCGTAAAAGCCTGACAGAAGAAGCCAGAGCCCAAACAAGCCAATGGCCATTGTTATGGCGTGTTTCATATTGCGACTTTCGGATCAATGCGCTGAAAATGAGAAACATCTAAGCAGTTTCGCAGCGGAATAAGAACATCAAACCTTCGCATATGTGCCACTCTTCCCCCCACGTACTCGACTTTACTTAATCGCTCTGCTTGATACTCGCAAGTAGAGCATTGAGGTGAATCAACGTAATTTCGAAAAGTGGCGATGTTGGTTTTCAACAAAGATAAAAAAAGGTATAGTTAATGATGCCTGTGGGGGGCATGGTGATTTTAGGTTGAAGGCCTGGACGACCGGAAAATGGGGATGGCCACCCGAATTGCGAAATGCAGCCGGTCTGATGTCGGGGTGGGGATGGAAGAAAGAATTGAAAGTGCTGGAGAGACTTCCGAAGCAGCCATCGAAGTAAGTGGCGTTGTTAAGTGGTTTGATTCAGTAAAAGGATACGGTTTTCTGGTGCCGGATGATGGGTCTAGTGACATCTTGATCCACTCCTCATGTTTGCGTGAGTTCGGTCGCGAGCATTTGGATGAGGGTTCGAGCATTGTCTGTGAAGCGGTAAAACGCTCAAAAGGCTTACAAGCTTCCCGTATTTTGGAGATTGACGACAGCACGGCGATCAGCACTTTGCCGATCAGACCCGCGGATCGCAGTCCTGAAACTGCAGTCGTGCCTATTGGTGAATTTGAGCCATCTACCGTAAAATGGTTTAACCGCGCACGTGGATATGGATTTGTGACGCGCGGCGACGGCACGCCGGACATTTTCGTTCATATGGAAACTTTACGTCGTTATGGCATTCGGGAACTCGTGCCAGGACAAATTGTTACCGTGCGATTTGGCGAAGGACCGAAGGGACTTATGGTCGCGGAGATCTCACCGACAAAACCGGCCGGCGCGGCGCAAGCGAAACCTGATTCGGAACATTGAAAACGCCTCGTTAAGTGCTTTTGCGCTCCTACGGGTGATTTTTCTGCTCTGCTGCGTTATGCAATGGGCATGACAAAAATCCAAAAAAAACCAAATGTGACGGATGAAGGCGCTACTGATTCTGATTTTCCAGCAGACCCTCCAGAAGGATTTAAGTGCTCAACAACGCGGGGCCCTTATACCAGTCACAACGGCCCCTTTTTTCACAAAACCAATGATGCCGGATTTTGGCATGGGGTTAGGGTGCAAAAACGCCACTGCAATTCGAAGGGTATTACGCACGGCGGCATGTTGATGTCGTTTGCTGATGGACTACTGGGAACAGCAGTATACCGAGAGACGCAAACCGTTGCGCTGACCGCGCGAATGAATGCGGACTTTCTCTCGTCTGCGCGACCCGGCGAATGGTTGGAGGGCACAGCGCGTGTGACCAAAGCCACTAAATCAGTGGCATTTTGCGAGGCAGAGCTATTTGTGGGCAATCGATCTGTGATGAAAGCGACGGGTGTTTTTAAGTTAATGACCCGGCACACAGAAAAAGACGCTGATCCGTCATAAATTTCACGATTCTGAGCAAATGGGCGTTGCACTTCCGGTGAAGGAAGGCTAACAAGGCGCCGTCGGGGCATGGCGCAGTCTGGTAGCGCACCTGGTTTGGGACCAGGGGGTCGTAAGTTCGAATCTTACTGCCCCGACCAGTTTTTCCCAGAATTTGAAGATGAGAAATTCATGTGAATTTGGTTGTTCATGCGAATTTTAATTGACACGAATGGTGCCATAATAACTCATAGAGCCAACAAATTTTGGAGGTTCGCATGAAAATTATTCGCACACCTGACGAGCGGTTTGAAAACCTGCCCGATTATGATTTTGCGCCGAATTACGTCGTCGTCGACGATGGCGAAGGTCACACGGTTCGCATGCACTATCTCGATGAGGGGCCGAAAGATGGCCAGATCCTTCTCGTAATGCACGGGCAACCTGTCTGGTCATACCTCTATCGAAAAATGATCCCACTTTTGGTAGCCAAGGGATACCGCGTTATTGCGCCGGACTTGATCGGGTTTGGCCGATCTGACAAACCAACCGAACCCGATGACTACACTTATGCCCGACATGTGGGCTGGACGACATCTTTTGTGAGGCAGCTTGATCTGCAGAATGTCACTTTCTTTGGGCAGGACTGGGGTGGCTTGATCGGCCTTCGGGTCATTGCAGAGAATGAGGCGAGGTTTGCGCGGGTCTGCATCGGCAATACAGGACTTCCGGATGCCAAGGGAGTGCCAGAAGAACTGGCGTCGAAGATGCACGCCTATTACGACAGCATTGACGTGCCTACTGCGGAAGGTTTGGGGCAGCATTTTGTTGAAAACACCAACGGTATGGGCTTCTTACACTGGGTGAAGTTTGCGGCAGAAGCATCTGATTTTGTTGTTTCAACCATGGTCAAGAACAGTTCACCTGTGGGAATTGCAGATGATGAAGCTGCCGCCTTTGATGCGCCGTTCCCAAGTGAAGAGTATATGGCGGGCGCGCGGAAATTCCCGTCGCTTGTGCCGATCATTCCTGACAATCCGGCAATCCCTGCGAACAGGGCCGCGTGGGACCTTTTCCACAAATGGGAAAAACCCTTCCTGACCGCCTTCAGCGATATGGACCCGGTGACCAATGGCGGCGAAAAGCGCTTCCAGGAGGAAGTGCCCGGCGCCAAGGGTCAGCCTCACACTACAATCACAACGGCGGGACATTTTCTGCAACATGACCAACCAGAGGCTTTGGTCACCGTTATCGTGGATTTCATTGAGAATAATCCATTAGACTGATCCCAAAGATGAGGGAACAGGCATGAATTGGTGGTTGGGCAGCCTTTTGGGGCTCACGGTAGTTTTTGCAGTTGGCGTCTTTTATGTGTGGACATCGAACGTGCCGCCGCGCCCGGCTGTGGGCGTGCGAACAACCCTCACCAGTGGCGATGAGGTTCGGGGATACTACGTCTCCGGATCTGGCCCGAGCATTGTCTTGCTTGCGAGCGCTGGGCGCGGCGCCAGCGATTTTAATGAACTGGTTCTGTCTCTTACTGAAGCTGGATATCGCACCATCGCCATTGATCCGCCGGGAATTGGCGATAGCACACTAATGGACAAAGAAGGCCTGACTGGTCATGACCTTGCCGATGGTGTGAATGAGATCGTCGAAACGGAAGTGCCTTCCGATGAGAAGGTTGTCATTCTTGGCCATGCATTTGGCAACCGTATCGCGCGGACCTATGCTGCTGATTATCCCGAACGTGTGGTTGCAACAATCCTTGCCGCCGCTGGTGGCAAAGTGGCCATCGATTCAAAGATTGCT
>JGI24723J26617_10001283_pt1 | contig 22434 bp, 15 predicted proteins | sample Cruoilmetagenom6_FD_26617 | JGI IMG/M metagenome (IMG submission 26617)
CAATAAAAAATCGGCAAGAGCCAGTATTGTAATGGCACATATAGGAAGTAATGAAATTGCCCCAATGCCCTCCTTGCTAAATGTTGACTTGGTTAAGTCTGTTTAACGTATTCTTTTCAGATAGTTGGTTATTAAAATAATAGTCGTTTCCACTTCCGACAACAATTTAAAATACGTTGGGTTTCCCCGATCAGTAGGCCAATAAGAGGTTAAAACAAAAAGGGTAAAACTTTAGAATACAACATCTTACCAACAATGGAATTAAAATGGGTATCGAACCCAAATAAAAGGTATTAAAACTCAGGGCAAGCCCACGAGGCATTTGTAGGAAGTAAACTTTAATTTTCGAGGCAAGCCTCGGGCTATTATACCCTTTGGCGGTGCCAATAAAAAATCGGCAAGAGCCAGTATTGTAATGGCACATATAGGAAGTAATGAAATTGCCCCAATGCCCTCCTTGCTAAATGTTGACTTGGTTAAGTCTGTTTAACGTATTCTTTTCAGATAGTTGGTTATTAAAATAATAGTCGTTTCCACTTCCGACAACAATTTAAAATACGTTGGGTTTCCCCGATCAGTAGGCCAANAAGAGGTTAAAACAAAAAGGGTAAAACTTTAGAATACAACATCTTACCAANTATTATCACACTCCAATTTCTTTATTATTCATGTACACAGATCAACCTAAAGGAAGTGAGTATGAAGGGATAAAAGATATCCCTTTTTAGTATAAGTAAATGCCATGGTCTTTTTTAAAGACTTGGAGTAGTTTTGTGTCTGATTTCCAATTTGCCAAAACAAATTGAATTTTAGTTTAAATTTTATAACAAGAACGCTTATTTTTGAATCGGACTATAGTAGTTTTGCCTAATGAATTTAACCATAGAAAATATAGTCTTAGTTGGATCTATATTACTTTTTATAAGTATTATTGTTGGTAAGACTTCCTACAAATTTGGGGTGCCTACCCTAATACTCTTTTTAGCCATTGGAATGTTGGCTGGTTCAGATGGTATAGGGGGAATACGCTTTGACGACCCCAAAATTGCCCAATTTATTGGAATAGTGTCCCTTAACTTTATTTTGTTCTCTGGGGGATTGGACACCAACTGGGCGGCAGTTAAGCCCATTATTAAGGAAGGCCTTGTCCTTTCTACCTTGGGAGTTTTATTAACTGCCCTATGCTTGGGAACCTTTGTTTGGTTCATTACCGACTTTACCATATACGAAAGTATGTTGCTGGGGTCCATTGTCTCCTCCACCGATGCGGCCGCCGTTTTTTCCATTCTACGGTCAAAAAGTCTGGCTTTAAAAACCAATCTGAGACCAACCCTGGAATTGGAAAGCGGTAGTAACGACCCAATGGCCTATGTATTGACCCTCGCTTTCCTGACACTTGTAATTCATCAGGATCAAAGCGTATTCTCCATTATACCTTTGTTTTTGCAACAAATGATATTGGGGGGAGCGGCAGGATTCGGTTTTGGAAAACTGAGTAAATATATAATCAATAGCATTAAACTCGACTTTGAAGGCCTTTATCCCGTTTTGGCAATAGCACTGATGTTCATTACATTTTCTGCAACCGACTTTGTTGGGGGAAATGGATTTCTGGCCATCTATATATGTGCTGTTTATCTTGGCAACCAAGATTTGATTCATAAGAAAACTATTCTAAAAATGTTCGATGGCCTGGCCTGGTTAATGCAAATTGTTCTCTTTTTAACCTTGGGCTTGTTGGTATTTCCTTCACAAATTGTTCCGTATATAGGAATAGGCCTGCTTATTTCCTTATTCCTAATTATAGTAGCAAGACCTGTTAGTGTATTTCTTAGTCTTATTTTTTTCAAAATGAGGATGAAAAGACGATTTTATATTTCATGGGTCGGTTTACGCGGTGCAGTACCCATTGTATTTGCTACTTACCCTTTGCTGGCGGGAATTGATAAAGCAAATATGATTTTTAATATCGTATTCTTTATCTCCGTAACCTCTATTCTGATTCAAGGAACTACACTATCCATTGTNGCTAAATGGCTGGGAGTTGCCATACCAGAAAAGGCAAAGAGATTAACAACGACCGATTTACTGTTTTCGGAAAANCCTAAGACAATAATGAGAGAAATTGCCGTAGGCAGNGATTGCTATGCAACCAACAAAAAAATTGTTGATTTGGGCTTCCCCAAAAATGCCATAATTGCAATGATTCAAAGAGGGGACAAATACATTACCCCAAACGGATCCACCAAAATTGAAAGCGAGGATACCTTAATTGTTCTTGCCGATCAACAAAAAATAATAGACGAGGTCTACAAAACACTTAAAATAAGTAAGGAAAGCCAAAAGAAAATGGAGAGTTAACAAATAGTAGTATTAATTCGACTTTTGTTTTAAAACATCTGCATGCCTATTTTGGACCCAACTATTTAGAAGTTTAAAACCCTTTTTCTTTTTAATTAACGGGAGGGTAGTGGAGCTCAATCGAAAATTAATACCTATAGTCTTCTATTAAAAAAACCGTATCACTCTCCTGTTTCTTTACTTGGCAAACATTAAGGGTATATGTTTTCCTGCATTCCTGTTTCTTAATTTTTTGGCAATATTTTTTACTATAGGTCAAATTAATTTGTATATTAACTGCAGAATTCAACCAAAAACTCTTAAAGTTCATTGATTTCAATTTCAAAATTTAAGGTTTTTTATAACGATGTTAGGAAACTGTAAGGCCAATATAAAATATTCGTTATCAATGAAGAACCTTTAATAATCGGCGATGATATTTATTAGTTTTACGCATAGGAATTGAAATTGTCGAAGGCGTTACCGTTAAAATAATTTCACTGGTAATAAGATATTAACAATACTAAAGCTTATGCTTTTTAAAGGAAATATATCTGAAAAATTATTGGTCATTGAACTTTCCCAAGGCAATGAAAAAGCTTTTAGGAGCCTTTATGATANGTACAGACCAAGTATTTACGCCTATAGCTTTAGCCTGCTCAAGTCATCTGCCAATGCCAAAGAAATTGTTCAGGAAGTATTCTTAAGGATTTGGCTCAACAGGAATACGATTAACCCTGATATGTCCTTCAAATCATATGTTTTTACCATTACCAGAAATCTGTCCTTCAATTTTCTAAAGAAGGCGGCTTGTGATAGAACTCTTAGGGATGAAATTTTCTATAAACCGAAGGAGACTTACAACCCAATTGAAACTAAAATATTGGAAGAGGAATATGAACTAATGCGTAAAATAGCCATTGACAGACTTTCTCCAAAGAGAAAACTAATATTTACCATGTCTCGTGAGGAGGATAAAAGTTACCAAGAAATTAGTTCGGAGCTTAGTATATCCTTAAGTACGGTTAAAAACCACATGAGCAAGTCCTTGGATTCACTAAGGACTTATTTGGANGTAAATGGCAATTTCACCTTAATGATCGGTCTCTTTTTTTTCTTATTGGCCTAATATACCCAACAGTTGGTTCTCCTATACTTCGNGAATCCTGTTTTCAACCGTTTTTTTATGACTCCTGTACCAAAATACCATCACATTTTGGCAGAAGTATAGTATTATTTAAAAAAAAGTGAATAGGGACTAGTACTTTTCCTTATTGTGATTGTATTATATACGAAGACCCACTTGTTAACACATCAATGATCCATAACAAAGAGATAAAAGCTTTACTTCAAAAATTTGCATTGAACCAATGCAGTGCTGAAGAAATGGACCGTTTAATTGTCTATTTCCAAAAAGCCGAATACCCAATAGATTTGCCCGAATTGGAAAGTCTAATAACCAAATTGGAGCCATTGGAATCAATGGACAAAGAATCCGCTGACAAGATATTTCAGGATATATTGACCATTAGCAGCCAACAAGAAAAAGCTATTGGTAATTCCCATTCAAAAAGAAAATCGATTTTAAGGTATACTGCTGTAGTAGCAACTGTTATTGGGCTTGCTGCAATTTTTTATTTTTATCATTTTCAGTCTATCCTACATAACAGTCAGACCAACAGTGTAGTACAGGAATCCCCAGGCTACAATTTCCAAGAATCGGAAGTGGTAACCCTGAAACTTCAGAACGGAGAAATTGAAGTCATTGCTGAAGATGGAACCTCTGAAGTATTGGACAATAAAGGAAATATTGTTGGCCAACAGAAAGGAAATCAACTGTCGTATAACGGCAGTACANTATCAAAAGAATTAACCTACAATACCCTGAATGTCCCTTTTGGTAAGAAATTTGAACTTGTATTATCCGATGGTTCCAAAGTACATTTAAACGCAGGGACATCATTGAGATATCCAGTTCAATTTATTCCTGGTCAGGATCGACAGGTTTTTTTGAAAGGAGAAGCTTTTTTTGATGTTGCCAAAGACCGTAATAATCCGTTCATTATTAATTCGGGCGATTTAAATATAAGGGTCCTGGGAACCAAGTTCAATGTATCTGCCTACGAAGAGGATGAGCTNACAGAAGTTGTATTGGTCGAGGGTTCCGTTGGTTTGTATAANAAAAGTGAGGAGTTTCACCGTGATAGTTTTTTACTAACACCTGGAAATAAGGGCAGCTTTGACAAACAGCGTAATTTAATTGATTCACAAGAGGTAATTACCGGTTTATACACCTCATGGATGACCGGGGAATTGGTTTTTAGAAATATGACCTTTGAGAATATCCTTAAGAAAATGGAGCGCAACTACAATGTTACCATTACGAACAACAACCTTGACATAAACCAAGAAAAGTTCAATGCAAGTTTTAAGAATGCGCCAATTGAAAAAGTCATGGAATATTTTAGATCTATTTACAATCTGGATTTCACCATAAATGGTAAAGAAATAACAATACATTAAATCTAATATGGAATGCCTATGATATAAAACGGAGAAACTAAAATTCAAAAAAACAGAATATTGGATTTCACCATTCTAAATTAAAATTTAGGATAAAAAAAATCCGGGAAATGTTGCCTCATTCCCCGAATTATAATGGTGTGATCTTAAATAAAAAACCACATTTAAACACTATAAAAGTATGAAAAAACTTCTTATACCAAAAAGAAGGTCTGGTTCATTTAGTAAACTTTCACTTAAGATGAAACTGAGTACAATTATTATTCTTGCTACTTTTTTTTCCTTACAGGCGAACACATCGTATTCGCAACGTACCAAAATTACTTTGAACATGGATAATGTTCCGGTAAAGTCGGTACTGGACCAGATCGAGACCAATACCGATTTTAGATTCGTGTATAAATTGAAAGACGTTGATTTAAATAAAAAGGTTAATGTTAAAGTCGAGGATGAATTGGTTACCGCCGTCATGGATCGTATTTTTAAAAATTCCGGCACCTCCTACTATGTTATTGATCAGCAGATATTTCTCGTTCAAAAGAAGATAGCAGGAACTGGTGACAGGGATTACCGGCCTATAGACAATATTTTACCACAGATTGAAATTACTGGCAATGTAACCGATCAAGACGGGGCTCCATTACCTGGGGCAAGTATTATTGAAAAAGGAACAACCAATGGAACCCAATCCGATTTTGACGGGAATTTTACTTTGTCCGTGTCGGAAGCCAATGCTGTCCTAGTAGTTTCCTATCTTGGATTTTCAACCAAAGAAGTGGCATTAGCGGGAAAGCAGGATATAAGTATTTCCCTTATGGAGAGTAGTGATAATCTGGACGAAGTAGTAGTTACTGCGCTGGGAATAAGTCGTGAAAAAAAGGGACTGGGATATGCGGTTCAGGAAATTCAAGGCGGGGATTTAAACGAGGCTAGGGAATCAAATTTTGTAAATTCACTTGCAGGAAAGGTTGCCGGCGTTAATATATCTTCCGCAGGGGGTGTTGGATCCTCTTCCAGGATAGTTATCAGAGGGGAAAGTTCCCTTAATTTTGGGGGAAATCAACCACTATATGTAATAGATGGGGTTCCTACCGGCAATGCTGGAACAAGTAATTCCACTACTGCGGATTATGGTAGTAGTTCAGCGGAAATCAATCCTGCGGATATAGAGTCCGTTACCGTACTAAAGGGTGCTGCTGCTTCGGCCCTTTATGGTTCAAGGGCCTCCAACGGAGTTATCGTTATCACCACCAAATCTGGTAAGAACAATACCGGACTGGGGATAAGTGTTAATACAGGTACTACCTTGGAAAGCTTACTTCGATTTCCTGAATTTCAAAATGAATTTGGACAAGGTCTTAACGGAAATTACGAAGGTTCCAACTTTGGGGCCAGTTTCTCCATTTATCCGGATGGAATTAGGGATGGATATGACGAAAGTTGGGGACCAAGACTTAACGTAGGTACGTTGGAAAGGCAATTTCAATCGCCAACCCTTGGTGGAATGCGGGGAGGCGATGTTTCCAATCCCAATAGGGGGGAGGTAATACCCACTCCATGGATTGCCTACCCCAATAATATGAGGGATTTCTTTAAAACCGGTATTACCAATTTCAATAACATAGCCCTTTCTGGAGGTAATGAAAATGGTAATTTTAGAATTTCCTACACCAACTTGGATCAAAGTGGTACCATCCCGAACAATGATTTAAAAAGAAACACCATTGCTTTTAAGGGAGGATACAATTTTACCGATAAATTTAGGGCCGATGCCACAGTGAGCTATGTAAACACTACAAGTACCAATCGCCCAGAAACAGGATATGGCCGTAATACCATCATGTACTTTATGAATTGGTCCGTACGGAATATGGATATTGATGCGCTTAGGGACTATTGGCAGGAAGGATTCGAGGGTACCAAACAATTTCAGTACAACTATGGTGAAAACCACAATAACCCCTTCTTTTATCAATACGAAAACACTAAGGGCCAGGACAAGCACCGTATATTTGGCAACGTAAGTCTTAATTATGACTTTACAGACCACTTATCCCTGATGTTAAGGGCCGGTACCGATATGTTCAATGATTTTAGACCACAGCGATGGGCAGTTAGTACCGTGGGAATAGAGAATGGAAGATATCAAGAAGTTTCGCAGTTTTATGAAGAACGTAACTATGATTTTCTTTTGGCCTATAAGAACAGTCTGGGAAAAGATTTTAATTACAATATCTCCGTGGGAGGCAACCAATTAAAGGTTGAGGGCAGGAGTAGTTTGGCCCAGGCTCCGGAATTATTGGTGCCTGGAGTATACACCATAGCCAATAGTGCAGCCGATATTGTTGCAAGTTCCTCCAGTTATGAAAAAGCTGTGAACAGTTTATATGCCTTCGCATATTTGGATTACCTAGGCACCTACTACTTGGATTTTACAGCAAGGAACGATTGGTCCAGTACCTTACCGGCATCAAACAATTCCTATTTCTATCCTTCCATGTCTTTCAGTGCCCTCTTAAACAATACGTTTAAAATGCCAGATTGGGTGTCCTTGGCAAAACTAAGGGTAGGCGTGGCACAGGTAGGTAGTGATACCGGGCCCTATAATCTAATAGATACATTTGGTTTTCAGCAACCATGGGGCGACAATTATGCCTTGGTTAGCGGCAATAGTCTAAAAAATAACAATCTTAGACCAGAGAATGTTACTACCTACGAAATTGGCTCCGATTTAAGGTTTTTCAATAACCGATTGGGATTGGACCTTACCTATTATGATACTCGCTCAAAAGATCAAATTATTGGCATACCCTTGGCGGCTTCTACCAGCTATACTTCGAGAGTTATCAACGCCGGGGAAATACAGAACAAAGGTTTTGAGGTAATGTTAAGCGCTACCCCTATACAGATAAAGGATGTTTTTAAATGGGACCTTACATTGAACTGGTCCAAAAACGAAGGTAAAGTAATAGAACTTGCCGAGGGAATAACCTCCATTACCCAGAGTGCTCCGGGGGAGGATGCCTCCATTCAGGCCAGGGTCGGTGAAAAAATGGGCGCTATCTGGGGCCCAGGATATGAAAGGGTGGAAAGTGGCCCCATGGCCGGTGAAATCATTATAGGCATAGATGGACGAGCACAGATTACAAGCGAAGACATTCACCTTGGCAACTTTAATCCAGATTGGATAGGCAGTGTTACCAATCAACTAACCTATAAAAATATCAGTCTCTCTGCACTGGTCGATGTTAGATACGGAGGGGAATTTATTTCCAGATTTTATAATAAAGGGGTTGGAGCCGGCCAGCTAAAGGAAAGTGGAGAAGGCAGAAGTGCCCGTCCCGTAGGCCAGGAATATGATGATCCCTATTATATACCGGGCGCCGCACTAGTAGGGAACGAATACGTTGCAAACTCTACCAGTACCGATGGTACTTATAGCGAAGGGGTTTACGGTACCGATGTTAGAAGTTTTTACAAAGGGCAATTGGACCATATTAGCGAGGCACAACTATTTGATGCCACCTATGTGAAACTGCGTGAATTAAGACTTGGCTATACATTTCCTGACAAGGCCTTTAAGAACTTGGTAAAAGATGTTAGACTTTCACTTGTGGGCAGGAACCTATTTCTATGGACACCAAAAAGCAATGTGCACTTTGATCCAGAAGTGGCAGTTGCAACTTCGGGCGATGGAATAATTCCTGGATTTGAGAACATGAGCCTTCCTTCCACAAAAAGCTTAGGGGTTAATCTAAGCCTGAAATTTTAATCTTAATAAAGATGATTATGAAAAATATAATTTCTAAAATAATATTAGGGATAAGCTCACTGCTGGTGATATATTCCTGTACAACGGATTTTGAAGAAATCAATACGAATCCCAATGCCGCGGATCGCCTGGACAATCCAGGGCTGTTATTGCCAGGGATAATTAGAACAACGGCCAATAGAAGTTGGGACAATTCTTTTGATAGGTTTGCTGTCGTTGCCGATCAAGTGGCGAATCAATTTGCCAGTACCTATGGAAATTGGACCAGAGCCGATGCCGATCGTTTCTTTTGGAGCAATTTCGATCAGATAAAGGATTTGGATAAACTAATCGCTGCCGCCGAAGCAGATGGGCTAGACAATTATAAGGGCATAGCCTTGGTATTAAGAGCATGGATCTTTCAAGGAATTACCGATAGTTTTGGACCTATACCCTATACCGAAGCTGGAAAGGCCCAAGATGCGGTTAACTTCCCTAAATATGACGCTCAAGAAGCGGTATACGCCGGCATCTTGGAAGAACTTAAATTGGCCAATGAATTGTTGAGCAGTTCCAAAGAAACCATCATTGGAGATATTTTGTACAATGGAGATGTAACAGGTTGGAAAAAGTTTGCCAACGGACTTCGTTTAAGAATCTTAATGAGACAATCGGGGAGAAAGGATCCATCTGCTGAAATGCAAAGTATTTTGGGCAATGCCGCAACATACCCGCTTTTTACCTCGGACAAGGACCAAGCAGCCCTTCAATATTTGACAGATTTGGGCAATGAACACCCTGCGTTTAGGGGAAATATCAGTGATTGGGTTTCTTCTTCACGAATTTCCAATACTATGGCTACCGTCCTTAAGGATATGAATGATCCCCGTTTGGCCGTATTTGCCATGCCTACCCCTGCCACGGCCAATACAGAGTCGCCGGAATACGAAGGCGTTCCCAATGGTATAAATGATGTAGAACAGTGGAACGGAGGCTCACAAAACCATTCTGCCATTGGTCTACTATGGGCCCCTAGACAATTTGCCCCTGATTTGGCATCCGAGAATGCTGCACAAAGTGTACTAATGTCCTATTCGGAATTGCAATTTATTTTAGCCGAAGCAAGGGAAAAGGGCTATATCACTACAGGAAATGCCGAGACTTATTATCTCAATGGAATTCAGAATCAATTTGTCTATTATTCTTCACGTATTCCAGATTCCTTTACTTTGCCCACGGCTGCACAAGTAATTCCGCCTTCCACATACTATACACAGGAAAGCGTGGCTTATTCCGGATCCCAAGAAGAGAAACTTCATAAAATATATATACAAAAATGGCTAGCCCTATTTCTAAATGGTGGAGAAGCTTGGTCGCACTGGAGAAGAACAGGAGTGCCAACAATTACTCCGGCACCCAATAGCGTTGGCTATATCCCTGTAAGATATGTATATCCGGCTGATGAACAGCGATTGAATGAAGAAAATTATGCGTCGGCCATTGGTTTGCTTGGCGGGCCGGATGAGCTTACCACCAACCTCTGGTGGGACATCGACTAATTTTTAAATTACTATTACAACCTTAAAAAATAAATCATGAAAAATATTGAATTAAAATATAGCTCCCTTTTTGCCGGACTCCTTATACTATTTACGTTTTTATTGTCTTGCGATGATAACAACCTTGATGATGACATGGATATAATTAATCCCTATGTAATTAGCTATAATCCAGTTTCCGGGGTAGACGGTGTTGCACTTAATAGTAATCTCGTCATTACCTTTGACGATATAGTCTATAAAGGACAAGGTAAAATTACCATTACCACCGATGTTGAATCGGCTAAACAAGTAATAGATGTAAATGATGCCAATGTAACCTTGAGCAATGTGAACAGGGTAATGACCATTAACCCTCAGGATTTTTTATCTGGAAGGGATTATCAAGTTGTGTTGGATGCCGGTATTGTGGTAGACAGTGTAGGCAACAGATATTTTGGAATGCCGGACAACGAAGCTTGGACATTTAAATCGGGCGGAAATGCCGGAGATTTGGATGCCCCTGAATTGGTATCCCTATCACCTGCGGACGATGATACGGAGGCTTCCGTTTTTGGTATCGAATTAACCTTCAACGAAGGTGTTAAAACGGCAACTGGTAGTTTTGTCATCTATGATGGTGATACAGATGCAGCCGTCCATACCTTAGATGCTGAGGGAGAGGCAATATCCATAAATGAAGAAGTAATAACGGTTACGTATCCTTCTCCATTGGCCTTTGGAAAAAGTTATTACGTTCAATTTGAATCGGGGGTAGTTAAGGATATAGCCGGTAATTCATTTACAGGAATAACCGATGATAGTACCTATAACTTTACTACGGTAGCTGGCAGCGGAACAGAACTGGCAGTGCATATTCCTTTTGACACGGACCTTACCGATATAAGTGGCAATAAATTTGATGCCAAATTAGGCCCGACCGCCAGTGCCGAGGTTACCTTTGAAAATGACGCCACCAGAGGTCCGGTCGCAAGATTTAATGCAGGTTCCTATGCACAATTGCCTGTACACCCCCTATTAAGATCGGTTACGGCAACAGATGATTTTAGTGTTAACCTATGGGTAAAACTACCAGGAATTGGTTCCGATCCTGTAATTATCGGAAATAAAGACTGGGGAAGTGGTGGCAATCCAGGATGGTTGTTATGTACAGATGATGGTGACCAATATGTTCCAGGGGGTACCGTAGAACATGGCTGGCTGGTAAATATAGCAGATGACACCAACGGTGGCAATAGAATGGACTGGAGGGCCGCTGCCATGAATCCTCAAGCACCTGCTTTGTCCGATGATGAATGGCATATGGTTACCATGGTGTTCGATAGGACCAATGGGGAACTATCCGTGTACATTGATGGGGTAGAGTTTAACAATAATACTGTTGCTGCCTCTTTTGACCTGAATACCGTACCTGGGCCGCTATATGATGTAACCAATGACCTTCCCATTACTATTTGGGAAGATGGTACAGGGGCCTACAATGCCGGTAGTGATACAAGGGCCGCAATGACCGGTCTTATGGACGAATTAAAAATCTATAATAAGACGCTCTCCGCTATCGAAATTGCTGCATTGCTCAACGAATAATTATGAGGCGGAATTACATTAAATAATGAAAGTTTGACTTTATAGTTAGTTTTGTCTTTTGAGAAGGGCCCTGTCAGTTGACGGGGCTCTTTATTTTAGATTTGCAAATCTTAATGCGGTAGATTAAATCTGTTGGCTCTTCATATTATCTGATACCTTTCTACTCTTGAACATTGAAAAAACCTTGCGATATATTTTTCACATAAATATGTGATTGCCACCAAAGAATTTCCACCCGTACTTTGCACCTAAATACAGTAGTGTATAACCTATGTATAGCTTCCATACACCAGCCCAAAAGCTTTTCATTAATAAACATGAACACAGATACTTTATTGGATATAAATGGAATATACACGTAGTACTCCGTTAAAACATTAAAAGTCCATATAGTCTTAATTGGGAATTGCAGAGTTTAATAGATCTAGTAGGAATCTAGTAAAATAATTTGAAATGGGTAATAATAACTAAAAAGGGCCTAAAATGAATAAGCAACATAAGTCCCACAGACCAAGTTTAATAAATATGCATAAGATTATGGCTATTGCGGTTTGTTGGATACTTGTTCAATTTCTCCTTTATGTAAACGAATATTCCAATGTTAGTAACCTGATCGAATTAAAAAAACTCTCCGGAACCTATAAATTTTGGCCCGGATTTTTTAATTCTCTGCACATCCATACCCTTAGCGGCATAGTCGGTGGCATTATCCTAGTTACCGATATGCCCTATAAAAACAAACAAAGACTGTTGAAGTATGGAGTTTTGGGATACGGACTACTATTTGTAATTTCATACCTAATCCTGTTTTCTTTAATTTTTATAATTCTCAATACCTATAATTTATTTCTATGGGATATTGACAAAGCCTTCTTCCAGACCCTAAATACATTAAGCCATAAAATAATGGCACCCTCNTTTTTTGTTTCAATAATNCTATGGGGCATACTTGTATCCGTAACTCAGTTTATGTTCAATATAAATGAAATACTAGGGAAAGGAATACTTTGGAGATTTATTTTAGGACACTTTAACAGCCCCAAGGAAGAGGAACGCATATTTATGTTCCTAGATTTAAAAGGAGCAACCACCATAGCAGAAAAAATGGAGAGCAAATTATTTTTTGAAATGCTCAAGGAAGTGTATTATGACATTTCGACCCCAATTCTTGAAAGTGATGGAGAAATCTATCAATATGTGGGGGATGAAGTAGTAATTACTTGGCCTATTGAAAAAGGACTAAAAAACAACAACTGTTTGATGAGTTTTTTTAGAATTGAAAAGAAGATTCAGGAAAAAAAATTAAAATATCTTAAAAAGTATGGCGTAGTGCCAAGTTTTAAGGCAGGAATACACCTAGGTAAGGCCACGGTAGGCGAAATTGGGGTAATCAAAAAAGAAATTGTTTATTCTGGGGATGTCCTTAATACCACCTCACGAGTGCAAGATCTATGCAATTATTTCGATGTTAAGATTTTAATTTCAAACACCTTGTTACAATTGTTGCAAATTAGGGGTAAATATATCAATATACCCATTGGGGAAATTAGTCTAAGGGGTAAGGAAAATAAAATAGCACTAAGTACAATTGCACAATTATAAGCCGTTATTGAGACCAAATGCGGGAAATATGCTTCTTCGCCTCACAAAATTATTGTCATGGCAGACAGTATCCTCAAATATAGAATAGTTCAAAAGGTATAAAACCAATGCTTATTAGCAACACTTATGCTACAATTTATTTTCAATTAAGGGATTGGGATAATTATCAGATTGATCTTCCATGGTTTCATCCAAACAGACAAAATCTTTTTCCAAAAGTAGAAATAGTTCTTTCCCATTTTCCATTGCCATGGTATGTCGAAATCCAACAAGATCGGTATTTTTCCAGACCAATTTATCCCTTTCAGGTAGAAACATTACGATGGAGCCGTTTCTAAAATCGGCTTCTAGATGCGAAATATTTTCCTTGCTCTGCAATACATATTTAAAGATGCCGTCCTTAAATTCCGTCATCTCTTCATAAAACCCAACATTACAAAATTTTGTCACCTCTGTCTTGGTTAATCTATAGCGTATTGAGTTTCCTTTAATCCTTATTTTCATACTAAATTTGTTTTAAGTCACTAGCCCCCATCCATAAGTTCCATTGCTATGTCTTAGTTGTGAAGTCAATACTATCCATGAAACCGGTTGGTATGGAAAAGATATTATTTATCTGTATCTATTAATTCCCTGTCATCCGTTTTATAGTTAATGGTTACCCTAGTACCCTTTTCAGGAATGGAATTAATAAAAAGTCGCCCGTTGATATAATTCATTCTCTCTTTCATAAAGAATAGTCCCATTCCTCCGTCGCTATTATTTTTGGGTGTCTTTTCCAATATGGAATCATCAAAGCCTTTACCATCATCGTCAATAACTACGCTTAAAATATTGTCATTATAATTAAGGGTTACCAAAATGTAGTTGGCCTCGGCATATTTAATGGCATTATTCACCGCTTCTTGTACCACCCTATAGATATTGGTTTCTGCCAAGGAATTGAACCTTAGGTTCCCATCTATTTTATTTTCGAACAATATATTTTTTCCTGTAAGCTTGGAGAGTTCATGCGTCATTTTGTGTAATGCCGGAAATATACCGTGATCACTAAGTTCAGGAGGGGTAAGGTTAAAGGTAGCTGTACGCACTCCTTTGATCAAATCTCTGGCCAGACTTTTAATGTATTCTATTTTCTCGGCAGTTTTTTCCTTATTTCTTAAATTAATAGATTCTATATTAAACTTTAATGCTGTTAACATTTGTCCAATACCATCGTGGATATCCTTGGCAATTCTTTTGCGTTCCTCTTCCTGACCTTCAACAATCTGGCTGGCCTGTAATTGCTTTTGCCTCATAGTCTCCTCGTAATTTTCTTTGGTCAATTGGGCAACTTTCAATTGATTCTTTTTTCTTTCGGTAATATCGGAACACAATATTAAAATAGACTGTTGGGCACTTGATTGGTGCATGGGAATAATGGACATATCCAACCAGAGCGATTCACCATTGGTTGTTTTTATTTTTATTTCCTCGGTCCTTATACTCTTTCTATTACTTTTTAATACTTCCATCAGGTATTGTTGTTGCCCTTCATCAGTGGTCAACATTTCGTACAATGGCTTATTAAGATCTTGATCGTTACGTCCAAGAAGTTCCTTGAATTTTTTACTGATAAAGACAACATGGCCATCTTGCTTGGCACTTGCAAAAAGAGCGGCATTGTCAATCACAAAATTAAGCTCCTGCAATTCCTGTAGCGATTTTTCCTTTTCCTTGAAAAGTTTCTTTATTTCATGGGCACTTTCCTCAGATTTCTTTTGTGTAATCATCAAATTTTTGATGGTATTTCTAATTTGTACGGAAAGAGGTTTAAAGATAAAAAATATCTCCAGCAACAATATTGTTAGTGATAAAGCCAATAAGAGATACTCCTTGAATTTTAAATTTTGTAGATGTGTTTTGCTAAGGGCATCATATTTATTGACGATGGTATCCATCATCGCCAAAAAGGCACTTTCGTTTTTTAGGACGGCATCAATATCCGACTGATTTGGAATGGAATTTCCATTTTCCTTATAATCACTCAAAATATGCTCTACCGCACTAACCATAGCATTGTAGTGCGGGTCTATATTTTCAAAAAGAACATTTACCTCCTCTTTTTCTGCCTGCGAAATCCCCATGGCCATATCACCAAATTGCAATGTCTGATGGGCGTTCTTCCATACAGATAGGGTTTCACCCAGTTCAGAAATGACCTGTGCCCGCTGTGAAGCCTCCGTACTTTCCTTTAGCAGAAGTACTTCTTTGGTTAATTTTTGACTGTAAGCCCTTTGTCTCCCCGCTATGTTGATTACTTTGGAATCATCCAATTGGGAATTTAAATGATTTTGGATAAGAATTTGGGCTACAATGATACTTAAGGCAATAGCGGCCAATGCCAATAAATACCACTTCCGGATCCTTTGAAAGATGGCGGTATCCAGGGGTGCAAGGTATTTATCGTCGTTCATTTCCTAAATGGTGTTGCTCTATATTAGCCCCTATCCCTTGAGGGCTTTGCCTATCAAATCCAGGGATTCCTTGGACAAGGGTAGTTTCAATGCTGCCTCATGACCTTTTTTGGACATTTTTCGCCATGTTTTTTGAAGGATATCAATCAATTTTTCCTCGGGGTATTTATGGGAAAATGGCTCAAAATAGAATTCGAGGAATACTAGACAAATTACATCTTCCAAGGTCTGTGTCTCTGCCTTTTTTTTAAGTTGTTTCTTTTCGAGCAAAAAGGCTACCATATCTATCATTTCTTGATCATAGCCCACCTCCCTTAGAATGGCACCGGCCTTCTTTGCATGAAATTTTTTAAGATCCTGCCTCCATTTTAAATAGCCCGTCCTGTTCATTTCATAGGATTCCCTAGGAATTTTCCACCTACATATATGTTGACATCGAGCCGTTAGTCGCAGGGCTTCCGGAGCCTCAGGATCGAATGTATTTAACTTCTCTGTCATTCTCATGGCATACAACAGCTCCTTGGGATACTCTTTGCCCTTCCAAACTTCCACATTGGGATCATTCGCATTTGCTTCGTCAAATAACTGGAAGGCTCTTTTTAATTTTTCTGAGGCCATAATTATCGTTGGTTTTTCCCAAAGCTATTCAGAAAAACCAATATAAACAAAGTCGCCCTCTATTTTAACCGGATATGTTGCTATGCGGCTCAAATCCCCATTGAGATGCTTTCCCGTTTTTAATGAAAAAGAATTTTTATGCAACGGACAGGCTACCTTGGGTTCGCCTTGGTCTTCTCCTATCATTCCGCGCGAAAGTACCATTTCCATTTTATGGGGACACAAATTCTGGCATGCATACCAAGTGCCTTCCCGTGTAAAATTAAAAACAGCAATTTGCATCCCCTTATATTTTACACAGGCACCACCGTTTTTTGGAAACTTTTCCACAGGGGCCGCCTTGAACCATATACTCACTTTTTCTGGCTCTACGGCTTCGTAAGTGTTTAAAGTTAAAATCATCTATCTATTTTTTAAGGTTGAAATACTATTGGATCCAATAGTGGTTATATTTTTGAACCGCTCAATTTCATTTAGATCCAATCTTTAATAACTAAACCCATGCTTTGGGCATTTTTTGTTCCCTTAAGGAAACAAATTCAATGTTGTCATCAGTCTCTTCGGCATTTACAAAATGAGTGTACCTTGCCCTTATTTCCGGATTTTCTACAGCCTCTTTCCATTCGCATTTATAGGTATCTACCAAATATTGCATTTCGCTGTCCAACTGTTCCGCAATACCTAGACAATCATTTATAACTACATCTTTCACATAATCTATACCCCCTTCTAATTTATCCAACCAAGCAGCTGTACGGGTTAGGGGGGGAGCGGTTTGTATGTAGTACATTAAAAATCGGTCTACATATTTGGTAGCTATTTCCCTGTCCACCTTTTCGGCTAGCAATTGAGCATGTTGCGGGTTGGCCCCACCATTACCACATATATAAACGTTCCATCCACCTTCAACGGCTATAAAACCAAAATCCTTATTTCTGGCCTCAGCACATTCCCTGATACATCCAGAAACACCTCCCTTAATTTTATGAGGGGAGCGGATTCCCTTATATCTATTCTCTATATCAATGGCAAAAGTGACGCTTTCATCCATTCCATATCTACACCAGGTAGAACCAACACAACTTTTAACCGTTCGTAGCGATTTGCCGTAGGCCTGACCGGTTTCAAAGCCCTCCGCAATCAATTCCTCCCAAATAGGAGGTAATTCGTGCAATTGGGCTCCAAACATATCAATGCGCTGTCCGCCCGTAATTTTGGTATACAGATCGTATTTCTGTGCTATTCTACCTATGGCCAAAAGCTGTTTTGGGGTAATTTCTCCAGCTGCCACCCTTGGAACTACCGAATAGGTCCCGTTTCTTTGAATATTGGCCAAATATCGGTCATTAGTATCCTGTATGGTTGCTTGCCTATTGGCGGTTTCATTATATATACTGGCGAAAATGGAGGCTACTGCAGGTTTACAAACTTCACATCCATGTCCTTTTCCCACTTCGTCCAAAAGCGAATCGTAGTCCTCAATTTTCCTAAGCTTTACAAGATCGTAAAGTTCCTGTCTGGAATATTCAAAATGCTCACAAATGGACTCCTTAACCACTTTTCCAAGGGATTTAAGCGTTTCCTTTACCAAATCGTCTACCATTGGTTTGCACCCGCCACAACCAGTGGTAGCCTTGGTGGCTTTGGAAATTGCTTTTACGCTTTCGTTCCCATTCTCTTTTACAGAACAACATATTTGTCCTTTGGTGACCGCTTCACAGGAACATACTATAGCGGTATCAGGTAGGTCCATGGCACTGCCGAATGACACATCCTCCCCACCGCGACTTCCCAAAATAAGATTTTCAGGATTTTTGGGCAAGGGCATTTCATTGAGATACATCTGCAGGAGCATGTTGTAATCTTTGGCATCACCTACTAAGATTCCGCCCAGAAGCCTTTTGCCGTCATGGCTTACATTAATTCTTTTATAAAGACTTTCCGTTTTGTTTTCAAAAATGATAGAGTGACCTTTTTCGGCCGGCATAAACGGAGTTCCAAAACTGGCCACATCCACACCTATCAATTTAAGCTTGGTAGACATATCTATTTCCGCGGCCATCACAGTTTGCTCCATGCCAAGAATTTGATCCACGGCAACACCCGCCATTTCATATCCAGGGGCAACCAAACCATAGATCATTTGGTTGTAAAGGGCTATTTCACCAATGGCAAAAATACTTGAATCCGAAGTTCTCATTTTATTGTCCACGGCTATGCCTCCTCGGGTACCCATTTTAAGGCCGCAACTTTTTCCCAGTTCATCCCTAGGTCGTATCCCTGCCGAAATAACCAACATGTCCACATTTAGGACATCGTCCTCCCCAAATTCCATTCCTATTACATGACCGTTGCCCAAAATTTGATTGGTAGCTTTGCTCAAGTGGATATTGATTCCCATAGATTCCAGTTTTACCTGAAGCACCTTGCTACTTCTGGTGTCCAACTGTCTGGGCATTAATTTAGGGGCAAATTCTACCACATGGGGTTCCATACCCATGTCCATGACCGCCTTGGCCGCTTCCAGCCCCAATAGTCCACCTCCCAATATGGCGGCTTTTGGTTTTTTGACAGTTTTCTTTATTTTGTCCGCATAAGCCAACATCTCTTCCAAGTCCTCTATGGTCCTATACACAAACACTCCGTCCTTATCCACGCCATTTATTTGTGGTACGAACGGACTAGAGCCCGTTGCCAATACCAAATAATCATAATTATAGGTCTTTTCACTAAGAGTGGTTATCGTTTTTGAGTTTCTATGAATATCCGTTACTCTCTCATTGGTATACAATTCAATGTTATTTTCCTGATACCATTCCCTTGGAGCCATGGATAAACGTTCTGAATCACCATTTTCAAAATACTCGCTTAAATGCACCCTATCATAGGCAACTCTTGGTTCTTCTCCGAAAACAATAAGTTTAAAGGAGCCTTGGTCTACTTTGGCGACAAATTTCTCACAGAATTTATAACCAACCATTCCATTTCCAACTACAATTACGGTCTTCATACGTATACTATTAAATGTTACGTAGCAATATTACGTATAATTACGTAATAATTGTATGTTTTTATGAAAATAAATACGTATTTTTGTTGCGAATTTCTTAATTGTACACCTTAAAAAGTAGAAATTATGAGTATAACCAAAGACCCAAGAGTTAGTTTAGTAGGTGCTGGTCCAGGAAGTAGCGATCTTATAACCCTTAGAGGATACAGAACACTGGAAGATGCCGATATCATTTTATATGATGCCTTGTTAAGCACGGATCTGCTCAAGGATCTAAATCCCGATATTCCAAAGATTTATGTAGGAAAAAGATGTGACGAGCATTCCCTAACCCAGGAAGATATTAATAAATTAATAGTGGAAGAGGCATTTAATTACGGGCATGTGGTACGTTTAAAGGGAGGTGATCCATATGTGTTCGGTAGAGCCAGCGAAGAATTGGAGTACGTGGAATCTTTCGGAATACCTGTTACCGTGGTACCGGGGGTGACAAGTGCTATAGCCGTTCCGGCCGGTCAGGGTATTCCGGTAACCAGACGGGGAATAAGCAGCAGCTTTTGGGTGATGACGGCCACTAAACGTGATGGTTCCTTTTCCGAGGACCTGGAACTGGCAGCCAAGTCATCTGCCACAATGGTCATATTAATGGGGGTACGTAGATTTTTGGAAATAGCGGATAAAATTGTTCAACATAGAAATGGACTAACCCCATTTGCAATTATACAGAATGGAACTATAGAGAATGAATCTTGTATAACAGGTCTTCTTAAAGACGCAAGCTTACTTGTAGACCAAATAGACATTACACAACCAGGCATAATAGTTGTTGGGGAAGTAGTAGCAGAGCATCCGTCCTTTTTTGAAGAGGAAATTCAAAGGGCACTTAACCATTAAACAACCAAACATTTTCAATATTGCAATAAGAGCAGGCCAATAATTGTGATATCACAATCGTAGGCTTAATATATTCTCATCTTCATAAAAACACTACTTATTTTCAATATTACGTAATTTTTATAAGTACTAATACGTATAAATACGTATTTTTGAATTGTTGATCAAAATAACTAACCCTATAAACAATTCAGTTATGAAAGAATTTGTCTCTGCTAAAGCTACGAAATTAGAACTTTTAAACTTAAGGAGTCTGCCAATACGTACATTTTGGATTACCTCCATTGCCTTTTTCATTTGTTTCTTTGCCTGGTTCGGTATTGTACCTTTTATGCCCGACGTGGTTAAAGACCTGGGATTGACACCCACGCAAAAATGGAACTCCATTATATTGGCGGTTTCCGGAACAGTATTTGCCAGATTGCTAATTGGAAAGTTATGTGACAAGTACGGACCCAGACTGTGTTATACTTATTTATTGATTCTAGGGGCCATCCCTGTTATACTTCTAGGTTTTGTACAAACCCCGCTACAATTTCTGATATGTAGATTGTTTATTGGTTTTATAGGCGCTTCCTTCGTAATAACCCAATTCCATACCTCCATAATGTTTGCTCCCAATATAGTGGGTACAGCCAACGCTACATCTGCAGGTTGGGGAAACCTGGGAGGAGGGGCCAACCGCTTGGGCATGCCATTGATCGCTGCCGGAGTTGTTAGTTTTGGAATTGCCGATGAATTAGCCTGGAGATATTCTATGGTCATTGCAGGGGTCATTTGCTTCTCTATGGGACTTATATATTATTTCTTTACCAAGGATACCCCAGAAGGCAATTTTAAAGAATTAAAGTTAGCAGGCAAAATGCCGAATTTAAAGAAAGATGAAGTATCCTTTTTGAGTACATTAAAGGATTATAGGGTCTGGATATTGTTCTTAGTTTACGCAGCTTGTTTTGGAATAGAATTAACGGTTTATGGTACTATGGACGATTATCTTCAGAATAGATTTGGCCTGGATAGATCCACCGCTGGAAATTTGGTGCTGTCGTTTGCCCTAATGAATATTTTTGCCAGGACTTTAGGGGGCTATTTCGGAGACCTGTTCGGCAAGTTCCGTGGCTTGCGCGGCAGGGTAATTTTTCTTGCCCTGATACTGGCGACCGAAGGACTGATGCTTTCCATCTTTTCAGTGACCACTAGTTTGGTATTTGGTATGATATTTTTAATCGCTTTTAGCCTTACCGTACAAATGGCGGAAGGAGCCACTTTCTCTGTGGTGCCGTTTATTAATAAGAAAGCCATAGGATCCATCTCCGGTATAGTAGGGGCAGGAGGAAATGTAGGGGCATTCTTGGCTGCAATGTTATTAAAATCCAAATCGGCCGTGGCCGAAAGTGCTGCCATTGCTGCTAACAGCGAACTGGGTGAACAGGCCGTAAAGGCTGCCCAGACTACCGCTGCAGCTTCTGCAGTTTCCAGTGGATTTTTTGTTATCGGAGGATTTATTGTAAGTGCTGCCATATTATCTTTGGCCATTAGGTTCGCAACTGCCGAGGAAAAGGCTGTTGTTGAGGAAACCAAGGCGGAACTTTTGTTGTCGGGTGTAGATCAATAAATGAGGAAGTTAACTGATAGCCCCTTGTGGCACTTTTACCCAAACCCAAATGCTGGATTTCAATACGGAAAGGATAACAACTATTATATCATTCCGTAATTCTAAACCAAATATGAGGTAAGCCATATTAATTCCTCTAGGGCACCTGATGGATTAAAGGCAAATTACTTTCTATATTTTCGAGTTACAATCCTAAAAAATAAATACCTATCAAAAGATGAAAAGAATAACTCTTTTATTTAACGTATTAGCCCTTTATGGATCACTGGCCTATGCACAATTTACACTGGATGGGGAATTTAGACCTCGTACCGAACTGCGTCACGGTTTTGGCAGTCTAATCGCCGATGATGTAGATGCCGGTTTTGGTGTATCCACCCGTTTGCGGTTAAATGCAGGATACACAAACGATGCCTATCAATTTTATGTAAGCCTTCAAGACGTTATGGTTTGGGGAGAAAACAGACAGCTTCTGCCTG
>JGI24723J26617_10001288_pt1 | contig 22361 bp, 19 predicted proteins | sample Cruoilmetagenom6_FD_26617 | JGI IMG/M metagenome (IMG submission 26617)
TTCAGGATAGGACATCAACAAAAAAGGCAGTACTATTGAAGCACTGCCTTTTCCTTTTTTATACTTTATTGGCACTATGCCAATACTTCCTTCACCTTATCTGCAGCTTCTTGAAACTGAACTGCGGAATGTACGGCCAGACCAGAATTATCGATAATTTCCTTGGCCAATTCAGCATTGGTACCCTGTAATCTTACAATAATCGGCACCTTTATAGCATCTCCCATATTTTTATAGGCATCCACTACCCCTTGCGCTACACGATCACAACGAACAATACCACCAAAAATATTTATCAGGATACACTTAACAGCAGGATCCTTCAATATAATCCTGAAGGCCTCTTCTACCCTTTTGGCATCAGCGGTTCCCCCTACATCCAAAAAGTTGGCTGGCTCACCACCGGCCATTTTAATAAGATCCATTGTAGCCATTGCCAATCCAGCACCGTTCACCATACAACCAACATTTCCATCCAGATCAACATAATTAAGACCTACGGCCCTTGCCTCTACCTCTATTGGATTCTCCTCTAGCAAATCTCGCATTTCAGCATATTGCTTTCTTCTATAAAGTGCATTGTCGTCAATGGACACCTTGGCATCTACCGCCATAATCTTATCGTCCGAAGTTTTAAGAACCGGATTTATTTCAAATAAACTTGCATCGCTCTCCACATAAGCCTTGTATAAACTTGTAACGAACTTGGTCATTTCCTTAAAAGCCGTCCCTGACAACCCTAGGTTGAAAGCTATTTTCCTTGCTTGAAAAGGCAATAGGCCAGTAGCCGGATTTATTTCCTCGGTAAAAATTAGGTGTGGCGTTTTATCCGCAACCTCTTCTATATCCATTCCACCTTCCGTAGAATACATGATCATATTTCTCCCAGCTGCCCTGTTCAATAAAACGGACATATAAAATTCACTGGTTTCACTATCCCCAGGATAATAAACATCCTCGGCGACCAAAACTTTATGTACTTTTTTACCTTCCGCCGAAGTTTGTGGAGTAACTAGATTCATGCCAATGATAGACCCGGCAATATCTTCCACCTCCCGCAAGTTCTTAGCCAATTTAACTCCTCCTCCTTTTCCTCGTCCACCTGCGTGTACCTGGGCTTTAATTACATGCCAACCGGTTCCGGTTTCCTGGGTCAATTGTTTGGCTGCATCTACTGCTTCCTTGGCATTATAAGCCACTAAACCGCGTTGAATGCGTACTCCAAAGCTCGCTAAAATCTCTTTTCCTTGATATTCGTGAAGGTTCATAAATTGAAGGTTCTATTTGTTCAGTTGCAAAAATAGGAAACACAGCGGATTTACCCTAATTAAATAAAACAGAAAAATACATACCGCCACAGACAAGCAACTTGGACAGTCAGTTAGATTGAAATCGACAAATAATCAGGCCAGGTGTTTCCAAATTGCAAAGACACAAACTCCAAAACAAACCCTGCCACCCAATTATGGAAAAAGGCCAAGAGTCAAGGCATCACGCCAAAAACTAAGCCAAAATTACAGCATATCCGTACCTCCATCGCATGTCTATACATTTCTGATTTTGAAACAGGCCATAACAATTGGATATTTCCACGAACCTGCAAGAATATTACAGAATAATAAATTTCCAAGAGCAAACCTGGCCATCCGAGATCAAGCTAAATTTTAAAATCCATAAAATCTATAGGGTCGAAATTTTTAAAATGTCCGTTCATNCCTATCATTTCCTTGGATTGGTTTACCTGTTTCAACACCTGAATGGTATTTGTTAAATGTGCTTTAATAAACAAGAGGCGCTCACTAAAATAGGCCATTTTCAAGAGTTTGTATTCCTGTGACAGGGAAAGTCCTATCTTATGAATCAATTGATAAATATTGAAATTTTCATCCGTAAGCCCCATGATGGACACATCCATTAGGCCATAAAGTTCAACGATCAGATCAAGGACGTTTTTCTTTAAACTTGCAACACTGTCGTCAAAATAGGGCATATACTCCACCCTACCAGCAGCGTACAATTTGCCGTCCATAACTTTTTGGAAGGTATTTATTTTAAAGGTGCGCCGGCCAATACAAATAATATCGAGTTCTCCTGTATCATAGGTTTTTATTATTTCCTTTAATTCCAGTTCCGCTCCGTATTCCATTTCCCCTTCAATATATACTGGAACCCCAAAATTCGTAGTCGTTTCCCTAACATCCCTTATCAATTGTTTGTAGCGCTCTTCAAAAATGTGAAGGGCCACAATTTCACCCGGAAAAAAAACGGACGGTAAAGGAAACATAGGTAGCAGCATAAAATTTTGTTACAAATTACAAGGGACAACTCAACAATTAATCAAGTACAACTCAAAAAATGTTACATTATTAACAATATGTTACATTTTTCAACTATTGCTATATATTTTTGCTCAAAAACAATAAGTAGTCTAGATTTGCATAAAATTTTTAAAAATGCGAAACACTGACTTATTAAAGATAGCAAAAACTTATGGTGATCCAGTCTATGTATACGATTCTGAAAAAATAATTTCCCAGTTTCATAGATTGACCAATGCATTTAAAGACGTAAAGAAATTACAATTAAATTACGCCACAAAGGCACTTTCAAATATAGCCATTTTAAGATTGATGAACAGTTTGGGAAGTGGCTTGGATACAGTTTCCATACAAGAGGTACAATTGGGGCTCATGGCCGGTTTTAAACCCGCCTCCATTATTTTTACGCCAAATGGNGTATCCTTGGAAGAGATTGAAGAAGCTGCCAAATTGGGAGTCCGCATCAACATTGACAATTTATCCATTTTGGAACAGTTTGGAAGCAAGCATCCGGATATTCCTGTATGCATTAGGATAAATCCACATGTAATGGCCGGAGGAAATTCCAAAATCTCCGTAGGTCATATAGATTCCAAATTCGGCATCAGCATTCACCAAATACCCCATTTGCTCCGTATCGTCAACTTGACTAAAATGAAGGTGAATGGGATACACATGCACACGGGAAGCGATATATTGGATATAGATGTATTCCTTTACGCCTCCGAAATTCTTTTTGAAACGGCCAAAAATTTCCAAGATCTCGAGTTTATAGACTTCGGAAGTGGATTTAAAGTTCCTTACAAAGAGGGGGATATTGAAACCAATATTGAGGAATTGGGCAAAAAATTAGGAAAACGTTTCAATTCTTTTTGCAAGGAGTATGGCAGGGAATTGACCTTGGCTTTTGAACCCGGTAAATTTTTGGTAAGTGAGGCCGGTTTCTTCCTGGCAAAAGTTAATGTGGTAAAACAAACCACATCAACTGTTTTTGCCAGTATCGACTCTGGATTCAACCATCTTATCCGTCCCATGTTTTATGGAGCCAATCACAGCATTGAAAATATTTCCAACCCGGAAGGACGTGAACGCTATTACTCCATTGTAGGCTATATTTGTGAGACGGATACGTTTGCGAGCAATAAACGCATCAGCGAGATTTCAGAAGGTGACATCCTTTGTTTCAAAAATGCGGGCGCCTACTGTTTCACTATGGCCAGCAATTACAACTCCAGATTTAGACCCCCGGAGGTTTTATGGCATAAAGGAAAGGCAATCCTTATAAGGGAAAGGGAATCTTTTGACGACCTTATAAAAAATCAGATCGATGTAAAGGACCTATTCACAGCTGTTAAAGAAAAGGTAATAGCAAAATAAAATTGCTGAATTTTCGTTAGTTTTGATGATGTTAACGGACTAATCCTTTAAAAAATGGTCATGAAATCAGTTTCCAATACATTTTTCAAAATAGTTGTTTTATTTGGCCTAGCCATTTTACCCATCGGTAGCATGGCACAGGAAGTAAAATGGCTTAGTTGGGATGAAGCGGCCAAACTGGCGGAAACTGATCAAAATCCAAAGAAAATTTTCATTGACGTCTATACCGATTGGTGCGGTTGGTGCAAAAAAATGGACAAGGACACCTTTCAGAATGCAGAAGTTGCGGAATATATGTCCAAAAACTACTACATGGTAAAGTTGGATGGTGAAGGTAAGGAACCCATAGTCTTTAAGGGCAAAACCTTTAAGTTTGTTCCTTCCGGCAGAAATGGGTACCACGAATTTGCAGCCGCACTGATGCAAGGTAAAATGAGTTATCCCACAACCATATTTTTAGATGAAAAAATGAATATGCTCTCTCCTGTTCCGGGCTATCAAAAACCCGAACCTTTCCTAAAAATAGCTAAATATTTTGGTGACAATATACACAAGGAGAAAGATTGGAACACCTATGATAGTGAAAGCAAATAGTAGGACGAAAAATATAGATAAATAAAAAAAGCCGGTAAACCGGCTTTTTTTATTTATCCATATATCCAAGTATAACCTACCTGCTATAGTTGGGTGATTCCTTGGTAATAGTTACGTCATGTGGATGGCTCTCATTGATGCCACTTGCTGTAATCTTAACAAATCTTCCTGTCTCTTTTAACGTTTCAATATCCTTGGCCCCGCAATATCCCATCCCGGCACGAAGACCCCCTATAAACTGATGGATACTTTCATAAAGATCTCCTTTATACGGTACCCTACCTACAATTCCTTCCGGCACCAATTTTTTGATATCATCTTCCACGTCCTGGAAATATCTATCCTTACTACCTTGTTTCATGGCTTCCACAGAACCCATCCCCCTATAGGATTTAAACTTACGCCCTTCATAGATAATCGTCTCACCTGGTGACTCTTTTGTCCCTGCCAACAAGGAACCCAACATTACCGTATCGGCGCCAGCGGCGATAGCCTTGGGTATATCTCCAGTATATCGTATTCCTCCATCGGCAATCACCGGCACCCCACTTCCCTTAATAGCGGCAGCTACTTCCAAGACCGCCGAAAATTGGGGAAAGCCAACTCCTGCTACCACACGAGTGGTACAAATGGAACCGGGACCTATACCGACTTTCACAGCATCGGCTCCCGCCTCTACCAAATACTTCGCGGCTTCCGCTGTTGCAATGTTACCTACAATAACTTCCAAATCGGGAAATCTCTTTTTTACTTCCTTTAATACCGTTACCACACCCTTGGTATGGCCATGTGCAGTATCTATCACAACGGCATCTACCCCTGCGTTCACCAAAGCTTCCGCCCTATCAACGGCATCACCGGTAACACCTAATGCCGCAGCTACCCGTAATCTTCCATAATGATCTTTATTGGCTATAGGTTTTTGGGTAAGCTTTGTAATATCCCTAAAGGTAATTAATCCAACAAGCTTGTAATCCTTGTCTACAACTGGTAATTTTTCAATTTTATTTACCTGTAAAATATCCTCTGCCTGCTCTAAGGAGGTCCCTTCCGCTACGGTAACAAGATTTTTGGAAGTCATGACCTCGGAAATGGGTCGATCATTATTTTTTTCAAAACGCAGATCCCTATTGGTGACAATTCCGATCAATTTACCTTCGCCATCTACAATAGGTATTCCACCTATGCTGAATTCCTTCATGTTTGCTTTGGCATCCCTGACCTTCGAATTTAAAGGTAAGGTAACCGGGTCTATGATCATACCACTTTCCGCTCGTTTTACCTTGCGTACCTTCAGCGCCTGCTGTTCTATGGTCATGTTCTTATGCAATACACCAATTCCACCCTCCTGGGCAATGGCAATGGCCATACGCGATTCGGTAACGGTATCCATAGCTGCCGAAACGATGGGAACATTGATCGTAATGTTTCTAGTAAATTTTGTTTGAATATTGACTTCCCTGGGAAGTACTTCTGAAAAAGCTGGAACCAAAAGTACGTCATCGTACGTAAGACCTTCTCCAACAATTTTATTTAGGTGAGCTTGCATAGCAATTAAAGATTAATTGCGTGCAAATATACTACATTTTAAGGAACTGATAAACAGATATTGTGTTAATTGACAATTACCCTTTTCTTACACAATTGATAGACCACCAAGAAGGCAGCAATACTATAGCTGATGGTCATTACAATTCCGGAAAGAATAACCACATATTTCATCCACAATAGCCCCGACCACAATAAATAAATGCCTCCAAAAGTTAAAATCACGGATAACAANGGTTCAATGGTCAAGAACATTTTAAGTTTATAGGGTATTTTGGTAAGCCANACGAGACCGCCAAGTAGAAAAAAAATGAGCGACATGGAAAGAATATGGGTATGGATTATGGTTAGCATTTCCCGTTTCCCTTTTTTAAACTTCATTACCTCGGCCTGTTCATCGTTCTCATTTCCCAAATAATTTTCCACAATTCCATGGGGTGAGGTCGTACTTGTTTCGGAAACAAATAACAGGCCGGTATAAAAACCGATGCTCAAAACCAGAACAAAAGTGGCAACAAACCATTTTATTCCCTTGGGCAATGTCAGTAATAGACCATCATACCCCATTAAAACATCTTTTTTTCTTGCAGGATTCCAACGGTTTGCAAAAGATTATCCAGTGATGTAGTCATGGATCGCACNGAAATTGTTGCGCCGGCAATACCGTCTATATTGGTTTCATGACTAACCCTATCCTTTCCCGTTTTTCCGGTAAACTGTCCCAGCCATCTTTTACTTCCAATTTCCCCACCATATTCCTCTCGATAAATCAAGACTTTTGAATGGATGATTTCCAAATTGGGATTAAATATGACCAGATAATCGAACTGCGCCGTTTTACTGGGGGCCTGATCAACAAAGGCATAACCCAACAAGGTTTTGCCCTGTTTTATTTGAAAGAAATTATCCTGGGTAATTTTGGTTGGAAGTTGTTCGTTAACTGTCTTTGAAACCGTAACGGGTATGAAGGTATAGTTGGTAGTATCAAATACCCTCTCCACTTCCTTATCCATTTTCTTCTGGACATTTTTCGGGATTCCAAACCCAAAAAATACCATTGAAAATATTGTAAAAACAACTGTTATCCGTTTTCGAGAATTCATGCCCCAAATATACCAATTTAGAATCATTTTTAATAATGTTGAGGATATTTAGCGAAATGCATCGAAAACCTCTTTTTTCTGAATTAGAACCAAACCCCTATACCAAAATTCAATACATTCTGCAGATCACTATTGTCCACTTCGTCGGATCTAAATTGGTAATCCCCTTTCAACACAACCCCAGGGGCCAAATGATAGGTAAGACCTGTTGTTACATCCGTTCTGTTATAAGCATCGTTCCTTATTAGTCCACCAGCTGTATCGGCATGGGTATCAAATTTTTCATATCTGGCAAAAGCGAACAATTTTTGTTCCTTGCTAGCTGGCAATAGGTTATAGGCACCTTCCACATACCAACCTTGCAAGGCGCTACCTAAATTTCCACCCGTCAAGGCATTATAATCCTCTGTATCGGAAAGGGAGGCATATATAAATTGCCCCCTAGCGGTAAAATTCCCCAATGCATATCGTGCATCCAAGCCAACCATTGATATTCCAATATTTGCTCCTGTAAGTTCCTCAACATCATCGGTTGCCTGGGTTTTTCCAAAATATCCGGAAAGTCCCAAGCGCAGGCCGGGGATTCCATAATAATCCAATTTGGTTGAAAGGGTAGGACTATCTACTGTAGATTTGATTCCCTTTTGTCTTCCGCCCCTTAATCCACTGGAGCCTTTCAATGCTCCACTGATGCCTCCTTCGCCATCCGCTTCGGTAGATTTAAAGCCATTGAATATATAGGCTTGATACCCCAAAGAAAGATCGTTTAACCTTCCAAAAACACCAACACCAAGCTCCCTCCAGGTGGTGGGGACTATAACATTGTCCATGGCCGGACGTTCTGTACCGTTAAAAGTTGTGGGTTCATGGTATTCGTTAACGATTCCCATTGGCACCAACATAAGTCCACCTCTTAAATTAACACTATTTCCAAGATTATAGTTAACAAAGGCCTGTTCTATGTATACCTCCTCAACGTGCTCAAATTCTATCTCAGTAACAAATTGGGCCTTATCATTGAATCTATATCCCAAAAGCAGTACCAACCTTTGAACATCCAACTCTCCATTGTCACCTTCAGGCTGATTGTAAAGCATTTCCCCATAAGCCCCTACAGTAACNGCCGACCCATAATTACCAGAAAGTAAACGTTGGGCCGCATTCAATTGTTTCTGGGGATCTAAGGTGATTGAATCATTAGCGGTTTGAGCAAATACAGCAGTTGCGAATAGTAAACCGAATAGTAACGAAATTCTTTTCATTATACGTTTGTTCTTATTTGGATTGGATAAATATAATTTTCGGGTGCAAATATAAGTGCCCCGACCAATCTGGCAAAGTTAATTTATACTAAATCTAAATAAATGAGAAAATTTAACAATTGGCGAAACCCATTGTTGTATGTTTTTTTATCGGGATTAAAGTGAGATTAATTCCATTGGAATGCAAAGTATTCGCATGGTTCGGAACCTACATTCTTAATGGCATGGGGTACATTTGAAGGCAGAAAATATAAGTCGCCCTTATTGGCCCTATAAACCTCGTTTCCAATTTCCATTTCGGTTTGCCCACTAATTACCAGCACGACCTCTGCAGCATAGTGGGTATGGGGCTCATGGCTCTTTATATCTGGATTTAATGTTGTAACATGCATTTCATAATAAGGACACATGGCCGTGGAACGATGAAAGTAATTCCTAACCCCTCCCTTGTCATGTGCTTTAAATTCCAAAGCAGCAAAATCAACTATCTGTGATCCACCATCCTTTTTACCCCTTTTCAAATCCAGTTCGGATTTTGATTTATAAATCATCGTATAGTAGGTACTTTTTGGAGTTATACTTTTTACAGCACCTTTATCACCGGGCATTATAACTATCACACTGTTTTTGCCCACCATTTTATTTTTGCCCTTGACTTTTACTTGGATTTGCCCTTCCTTAACAATCAATATCTGCTCCCTATCCCGATGATACACTTTTTGGATATCCGATTTATCTAAGAGTTGTACCATTTTAAATTCCATTTCGGAAAAATGTACGGTCTCCCCTTTTACCATTGAATAATCGGTAGCACTGTCCGTAGATTGGTAAACTCCCTCCCTTATCCTTTTGGGAACTACATCACTCCATAGCCAGGCCAGGGATTCCGGTAAAATTGCGCCTCCATGTTGCCCGTTATGACCTCCCGTACCCCTTTCAAACTTAAAATTGTATCCTTTATACGTCAAGGCCGATTCCATCTGTAGGTTTGCTAACCACCAATCCCCGTATTGATTGTTCAGATCTTGGGAACCGTCCTGTAAAAAAACTTTGATGTTTTTGGCCTTCTGGGTTCTGATCATGGAAGGATAATTGTGTCCACCCCTTATATCCGTGAAACTTCCAATATGGCTCATTACCTTATGAAACGCCTCAGGATAAAACCAGGCAGCCGAAAAGGCACATATACCCCCTGATGACATTCCTGCAATGGCCCTGGACTCAGGATTCTTGGAAATATTATATTTTTTTTCAATTTCGGGTATCATCTCCTCTATCAGAAATTTTCCATAAGTATCCGAAACCGTATCATATTCCAGGCTTCTATTTGAAGATCTCCAAGGGCTTTCCACTTCAGGAGCATCCAAGGCATGTCCAGGATTTACAAACAGCCCAATGGTCACAGGCATCTTCCCCTGTGCAATAAGATTATCAAAAACTACGGGGACTTTAAATTGGCCCAAGGTGTCCACATAGGCATGGCCATCCTGAAATATCATTAAAGCTGTTGGCACGTCATTATTGTACTGACTAGGTATATAAAGATAAAAGTCCCTGGAGGTATTGGGATAAATTTTGCTTTTCCAATTATATTTACTCACCTTACCCTTTGGTATTCCTTCATAGGATTNGGAATTAGGCCCTATTTCATAATTTTCTTGGGAATGGACCAAGGGTGAAAACAATAATACAAATGGACATAGTATATAAAACAATAAGGAGTGTACTAGAAGATATTGATTTTTCATTTTGGAGTAGTTAGTATGTTGGTTCTGCAACAATATAATCAATATATCGGCATCATATACATATTATACTTTTGACCAATAGGTTGCTACCTGCCCTAATACGACCAGGATCATATTTTTACGATTGTCTTTTCAATACTGGGAGAATAAGTCCGATGCCTTATTATATGCCGCTTCAAAAGCCATCCAATTAACATTGGTGTCGGCCTTGACAGCTGTAAAATAGGATAACATTTTTTCTGTGGGCATATTTCCTGTTAGCTCATCCTTTGCCATAGGGCATCCCCCAAAACCTTGTACAGCTCCATCAAATCTGCGACAGCCTGCCTGATATGCAGCATCGACTTTTTCATGCCATTTTGCCGGTGTAGTATGCAGATGCGCTCCAAATTCAACTTCAGGGAATTTTGGAATCAGGTTGGAAAATAAATAGTCGATTACTTCTGGGGTCGAAGATCCCACCGTATCCGAAAGTGATAAAATCTTCACTCCCATTCCTGCCAATTTGGTAGTCCATTCTCCTACTACCCCAACACTCCACGGATCCCCATAAGGGTTACCGAACCCCATGGAAATATAGGTAACCACTTCCTTGCCTGAGTCATCTGCTATCCTTAATATCTCTTCCAAGGTAGCTACCGATTGAGCAATGGTCTTGTGTGTATTTCGCATTTGAAAATTCTCCGATATGGAAAAAGGATAACCCAAATAGTCAATGGAACTATGTTCAGCGGCATCCATTGCTCCCCTCACATTGGCAACTATAGCCAATAGTTTACTGCTGGTCATGGACAGGTCCAATCGGGATAGTACTTCGGCCGTATCCACCATTTGTGGAATCGCCCTCGGCGAAACAAAACTCCCAAAATCGATAGTATCAAAACCACAATTCAAAAGGGATTGAATGTACGTTACCTTTTTTTCTGTTGGAATAAAAGTTTTGATACCCTGCATGGCATCTCTTGGACATTCTATTATTTTAATGGTATTGGACATTCCCCTGCTTAAGCTTTATCAAAATTAATATTATTTATCAGATATCAACAGATAAACAGCAATACCCAAAAAAACCACAATCTGAAGCCATTTCAAGATTTTCCCCAATTGCCTGTGCTCAGATAAATAATTCGAAATAGTTCCCGAAAGGATGGCTATAACACTAAAAATAGTAAATGACACCAATATGAATATCCCGGCGAGCACGTAGAACTGCACAACAATATTTAAATAATTACTGAACAAAAACCCAGGAAAAAAAGCAAGAAAAAATATTGTAACCTTGGGATTAAGAACGTTCATTATAAATCCTTGTTTATAAAGGGCCCCCAATGATTTCCTTTTCACGCCCCTGTCGGATATTTCCAGATGATCACTACTCCTAAATACCTTATACGCCAAAAAGACCAGGTAAATAGCTCCGAACAACTTTATGACAAAAAATAAATTTGGATTTTGCTTAATTATAGCGGAAACCCCAAAGGCCAGTAAGGTGGCATGTACCAAACAGCCCGTCATTAGTCCCGCGACCGTGGCTATTCCATATTTCTTGCCATTGGTCATACTCTGGATCAGCACAAAAATATTGTCCGGCCCCGGGGATATAGCCAACGCTGCCGTAGCCAATACGAACGTTAATAAAATATCGTAATTCAATTTGCTGTTATTTTATGAATGGACAAAGGTCTGAAATTATCAATAATTAGTAGTTTTTCATATAAATATATGGCATAAATCGCAGGAAAAGACTTGGTCTTCTTAAAGACACCGACTCAAGGACCAGCGGAATCAACCAGAAACCGTACCATAGAAACAGCATCTGTTCCATTATTGTATTTCTTTAAGCCAATGGCTTTGGACCTACTTCCGTAACCTAAACGGTGGATAAATATCCCACCAACGAACTACCTTATGTATCTTTTTTATATCTTCCACAAAAATTAAATTATGAAACCAGTTTTTTATACCGCAAGCTTATTGGCTGCAATATTATTAATGAGTTTTAACAGCCCTAATACCTATAATTTGAAAGAGGATACAAGTATGGAAAATTCCAAAAAACAGGACAGCGTATTACGCCATGTAGTACTTTTTAAATTTAAGGCCAACACCTCCAAAGAGGACATTGCAAAAGTAGAGGCCGCTTTTAGTGCCCTACCTGCTAAAATACCGCAGATAGTAGGCTATGAATGGGGCCTTAACAATAGCCCTGAAGGTTTGGACAAAGGGTTTACCCATTGTTTTTTCCTGACTTTCAACAGCGAAGAAGATCGTGCCATATATCTACCCCACCCAGACCATAAGGCTTTTGGCGCTATATTGACTCCACATTTGGAAGATGTTACCGTAGTGGATTATTGGACCAAATAATAAAAAAAATAGGAGTCATTTATTGAGGCTTCCAAAGAAAAATAGGAAATAAAAACAGGCTTGCCCATTACGGGATAAGCCTGTTTTTATTTAAAAAAAATATAAGGAACAAGAACTATCCCTTTCAGTTGATGGACCTTTTAATAATGGCCTTATTGATTCTCTTTATAAGCGCCGGGCCTTCATAGATAAAACCTGTATATAATTGGACCAAATCAGCACCAGCGTCCAATTTCTCAAGAGCATCTTCCGCTGAATGAATTCCTCCGACCCCAATAATAGGAAATGCTTTATTGCTTTTTTGGGACAAAAACCGTATAACTTCTGTACTTCTGTTGCCAAGTGGTCGCCCACTTAAACCTCCGGTTTCTTCTTTTAACAAAATATCGGATTTCAAATTATTGCGGGCAATAGTTGTATTGGTAGCAATGACACCATCTATGTCCGTATCCTNGACAATGCCTATAATATCCAGTAATTGGTCATTTGTTAGATCGGGCGCTATTTTTAAAAGTATTGGTTTCGGCTTACTGTCCTTNGCTTTTGCCAATTTGGTATTTTCCTTTTTCAATTCCTTTAACAAAGCCGTCAAAGGTTCCCTATCCTGAAGTTCCCTAAGGCCGGGAGTATTTGGTGAGCTAACATTTACAACAAAATAATCCACATGGTCGAACAGGGCATCAAAACAAATTAAATAATCCTTTGCTGCAAGTTCATTGGGCGTCACCTTGTTCTTTCCTATATTGCCACCGATCAATACACGATGCCTCTTTTTAAGATTTTCAACAGCATCGAAAACACCCTTGTTATTAAACCCCATTCTATTTATGATGGCCTGATCCTTCTTTAAGCGAAACAAGCGTTTTTTGGGATTTCCCTCCTGAGGCTTGGGAGTCAAAGTACCTATTTCAATAAAGCCAAATCCAAAGTCGGAAAGTTCATTGTACAACTTGGCATCCTTGTCGAAACCTGCTGCCAAACCTACTGGATTTTTAAATTTCAACCCAAACAATTCACGTTCCAAACGAGGGTCATTGACCAAATATATGGCCCTAAATATCCCGGCAAATCCTAAACTGGAAAAAAAGCGAATGGTCTTAAAAATAAAATGGTGAACCCTTTCTGGATCAATTAGAAAAAGGATTGGGCGGATAAGCTGCTTATACATTTAAATTATTTTCCGCAAAAATACAAACTACCCGAGCTAAACCATCTTAAACACAGGCTTTTTATTAACATTTAGCATAAGTTATTCCATTACCACCTCTAGTGGCTTCCGGGATACTTCCTGACAAAGCGCAACGTATCTTTGGTATTGTTTTTCATTGAAAAGTGCTANCAGTTTAAGATCGTATTTTTTAAAAATTTGCTTCATTCTNTCCTCCAGAACCTTATACTTCGCTCCCAAGGCCGTTAAATCCTCAGGCGTACTTTGCGGGTGGGTTTCAAAAAGGTTTTTCCGTTCTTCGTCCAATAATCGGGTTTCAATTTCCAGTGCCGCCTTAAACTCCTCCAAGTTGGTTATCTGATCATCTTTAAGTTGAAATATCTGTATTATGGTATCCGATTCCGTAGCTCCAATGGCCAAACTACATTCCTGTTGCGCCTGTGTAGACATACAAAATCCGACAATAAGAACCAAGGTTGAAAAAACTTTTTTGAACATAGATTTTTGTGCTGGTTTAAAATACAAATATAAGGTATAAATATAATGACTTGCCGCGCCAAAAGGCATCTTTAAATATAAACAAATTGAAGAATAAAAGGTATTAAACCTCAGGGCAATCCTGTCTGCCGACAAAAGCAGGCCTGTCTGCCGACAAAGGCAGGCCCTGAACCCAATAATAGGAATCGACCCAAGGGTAGAGGTATTGAACCTAGATCCCGCCGAAAAAGGCGGGATTAGTTCAACTTGCAATTTTTAGTGCGTCTTTCTGACTTCTCAAAATTGAGTTTCACCAATAAAATACATAAGTGGAACATTACACTGGCATGCCAAATCAGATGGCACCGAGCAATAGGGCCCACCATATAATCCAAGACAGTTGTCACAGCAGGACTAAATAAAAAATAATAAGCTGTATTTTTGATTAAAATTTAGTTTTATGCAACACATTATAGACCGGTTCATTAGTTATATAACCATAGACACCCAAAGCGACCCTAACTCCAATACCACTCCTAGTACCGAAAAGCAATGGACACTTGCCCATAAATTAGTAGAGGAACTCAAGCAAATAGGAATGGAGGATGTTGTTATTGATGACAAGGCTTACATTATGGCCACATTACCCGGTAATATGGAAAAAGAGGTACCTACAATTGGGTTTATTTCCCATTTTGATACTTCTCCAGATTTCACGGCCACTGACGTAAAACCACAAATAATCAAGGATTATAATGGAGGCGATATTGTTCTGAACAAGGCGGAAAATATTATTCTCTCTCCNAGTTATTTCGATGACCTGTTGCTGTACAAGGGCAATACCCTTATCACCACAGATGGCACCACATTGTTAGGTGCCGATGATAAGGCCGGAATTACAGAGATCATTACGGCCATGGAATATTTAATACAACATCCGGAAATTAAACATGGTACCATTAGAGTAGGTTTTACCCCGGACGAAGAAATTGGCCGCGGCGCACACCATTTTGATGTTGCAGCCTTTGGAGCCGANTGGGCCTATACAATGGATGGCAGCCAAATTGGGGAATTGGAGTATGAAAACTTTAATGCGGCAGGTGCCAAAATAACGATTAAGGGAAAAAGTGTACATCCTGGGTATGCCAAAGGTAAAATGGTCAATGCCATTTTGATCGCAAACGATTTTATTTCCCAATTACCAGGACATGAAGTTCCTCAAAAAACTACGGGAAGGGAAGGTTTCTTTCACGTGCACCACATTAAAGGGGAAATTGAGCTTGCCGAAATTGAACTGATCATAAGGGATCACGACCTTAAAAAATTTAAACAGCGTAAAGAACTATTACATCATATCACGGAAAAATTAAATGCGGAATACGGGGAATTCGTAACGTTGGATATCAAGGACCAATATTTTAATATGCGCGAAAAAATTGAACCTGTAATGCATATCGTCGATATCGCCAAAGAGGCTATGGAAAGCTTACATATTAAGCCCATAATCAAACCCATACGAGGTGGCACCGACGGTTCACAACTGAGCTACATGGGACTTCCATGCCCCAATATATTTGCAGGCGGACATAATTTCCACGGTAAATATGAGTATGTCCCAGTGGAAAGCATGCAGAAAGCGGTNGATGTTATCGTAAAAATTTGCGAAATTACAGCCGCAAGGGAGTAAGCTATACTGCTCTAAAACCTTGCTTTTAATANCTCTGTAAGGCATCATGAACAATCAGGAAAAGATAGAAGCCTATTATGCAAAAGAACAACCCTTTAAGGAAGCCATAGGGCTTTTGCGGAAATTGGCCCTTAAAACCGAACTTTTGGAAACTTACAAATGGGGTGTTCCGGTATACACCATAGATAATAAGAATGTTCTTGGTATTTTGGCCTTTAAACATCATTTTGGAATATGGTTCTATAATGGCGCCTACTTAAAAGACCCAAAAAAAGTACTGGAAAATGCCCAAGAGGGTAAAACAAAGGCCATGAGACATTGGAGGTTCACCTCTATAACCGATATAGACAAAGCGGCCGTTTTAACCTATTATTATGAAGCTATTGCCAACCAAAAAAAAGGATTGGTACTAGTTCCCAAAAAAAATATACCGATTGCCATACCCTCCTTGTTAAAAAAAGCTATGGAAAGCAACAATGCCTTAAAAACAAATTTTGAAAGCATAACACCCTATAAGCAAAGGGAATACTGCGAATACATTACGGAGGCCAAACAAGAAAAAACAAAAATCGCGCGCTTGGAAAAAAGTGTCGCACTCCTATTACAAGGGCTGGGGCTGCACGACAAATACAGGAAGGGGTAGGAAGGGGTAGAAAGTAGTCTGTAGTCTGTAGTCTGTAGTCTGTAGTCTGTATCAAAAAAATAAATGGAATTGGATATTCCAATCCTGTCCTGATGTAATTGATTTATTTCGTGGTATTTTCCAATACTATTATTGACGGTCCGTTGGACAGCCATTTTTGGCCCAGGCCAGTCGTATCCCCTAATGGTAAGAAATACACAAAAGACCCAAGGGCCAAGTCAATATCCCCATCCGCATCCATATCCTCCGCATCCATTACGATCCATCGTCCTTTGAACGATTCCGGAAAGGAGTAGGCCTCAAATTTCATATTACCCTTATTTTCCAGATATACGAAACTCTCTTCTGGAGTGCTGGCATAGTCAGGAAAAAATGAAATGGCAGCAATATCCAAGTCCCCGTCCAAATCATAATCTCTGGGCATTGCTTTATAGGCCCCGTTTAAATGGTAGAAGTAAGATTGCTTAAAATTTAATTCCCCATCGTTAAGAAATATATAAACACCGTGATAGTCTTTTAAGATGGGAGTTTTATCGGCATTATCCCCACAGACATATAAGATATCATCCAAACCATCGCCATTAAAATCTACCAACTCCATATACTGGGAACCGTTGAGAGGAAGAAAAGACAACAATCTTTTGGCCAAAAACGTGCCATCTCCCTGATTTTGATAAAATACAACCCCTTCATCCCCTTGGGCCATAAGCACAAAAATATCTTGGAGACCATCCCCATTGGCATCCTTTATCACTGCAGTAATGGCACCCGACCTATAGTCTAACTCCCTCATCGTATATGTATCGCCTCCCATATTTTCGTACCAAACCAGTTTTCCGGTTTCATTGCCGTATTCACAGGCAACCACGTCTTCCAATCCATCGTTATTTAAATCCCCATATGCCATATTTACCGGCCTTTGCAAATTGGGAATCACCTCAATGGAAGTGTATGAATCTGTTGTTCCCTTGGTAAATATTTTTTGTAAAGCCCCATCCGACACGTCATTGGGAAAAATGTTTTTCCCTGCAGTTGTCAAATAAATAGTATCATAGCTTTCGTAATAATGCACAGGCGCCATTTTAAGTCCAAGAACAAAATCCTTTTCAAGATCTTTGGTCAGAAATGTTAGGCTATTTATATTTCGTTTACTATCTGCGAATACCACTCCCCTATTTTCCGGAAGGATTTTCACCATGGTCGTTAGGGCGGGAATATGGGAAAAAGCAGGCTCCCTGTATTTAAAATGCTCAAGCCCCATTTTAATTTTTTTCGTCTTTTTGGGGGGTATAAGGGAGTCAGGTGCACGGTCAAGGTAATAATCCACTATTTTATTCCAATCCGCTTCGGCAATAAGTGGTCTTTCCGGAAATATATTCGCTTTTTTGACCACTTCCCCGCTTCTGCCCTTGTCAAAGAGGCTGTCTGGTCTTACATGCCCCTTATAAATTCCCAATCGATGGCCCATTGCAGGAAGTACATCGTTGTGCCATACGGACTTTGGCAACAATTCCGGTTTCACCAAAAGATGGCAACTGGAACAATGAATTTTGGCCAATTGGTTTCCCGAGAGATTAGTGGCGGGAATTTCCTTGAATTCCGTCTCCTGTAATTCCTTTTTGTTTCCGGAACAGGAAAATAGCAAGCCTATAAGGAGGGCGAGCGAAAAAATATTCTTCATGCGATTTTATATAATAAACAGGAATTCGATAAAAAATGTCCTCCCAATATTTCCTAATCTACGAAGATACTGCCGAATTTTCAAGTATGAAGTCAATATCGCGCACTACATTGGTTTTAGAAAGTGTATATTTATGAAGAGGAGAATTAATCTACAGAAAAAAATACTATGCTATTCTTACTAAAAGAAAGGTTGCCAGCATCCATAATATAAGACTTAAAATCCCCCCTATAACGAAGAAATGTTTGAATCTGTAATTACCAATTCCGTAAATCAAGGTATTGGTTTGATAACCTACTGGAGTGAAAAAACTAAAATTGGCAGCAAACATTACAGCTAGGATAAATGGCTTAACATCCAAATTCAATCCGCTTGCCAATGCCAATGCTATCGGTGTCATTATAATAGCAGTGGCATTATTGCTAACCACACCGCTCATGACCATGGTGACAAAAAAAAGACTCCCAATAATTATAATTTTGGATTGGCCTACTAGCAGACCCAATAATTTTTCCGAAATCCACATATCCGCTCCCGTATTGTGCATGGCGATACCCAAAGGTATCATCCCGGCCAACAAAAAGAAAATTTGCCAATTTACCTTTTTGTAAACACTTTCCAAATTTAAATTATTCGTCAGCAATAATACCGAAACACCTGCCAGTGCACTGACCATAATAGTTAGTACCCCTGTAGCAGCCAAAACGACCACTAAACCAAGAACAACCAGGGATAAAATCCTTCCGAATCGGGAATGGGTCTTCTGGGAATCAAACTGCTGCAAAAGCACTATGTTTTCAATGGCCTCCAAAGATTTTATATTTTGCCTACTTACATCCACCAGTAAACGGTCACCGGCTTTGAGCATCAATTTATCGGAACTGCTCCTAACCAATCGCTCTTTTATATTGATCAAAGTCCTACGCTTTTTAATAGCCACAGGTACAATGTCCTGTTGCATATAGCCCCTTAAATTTCCCAATGTCTTGCCTAAGAGTGCCGCTCCGGGAAGCATTAAAAGCTCTACAAACACCCGTTCCTCCAATTTGGGAACCTGGTCTTCCGCAGTAGAGTGTTGATCCGCTCCCATCCAATAATTTTGCTCGTTAAGTTGTAAATTTTGGGAGTCCTTCAATTTGGTTAGACTTAAAATATTGCACATTAATAGTAATTGATCATTTTCCTTTAGGGTAATATATTTTCCAGGTGAATTGTGAATCCTATTGTCCCTTATCAATTTCAATATTGATATTTCCGGATTGTTATACAAAAATGTTTCCTCCAACCTTTTGTTTATCAACTGGGAGCCGGATTTTATCCTGACATTGGTAATATAGTCCGAAACACCATAATCGTTTCCCAATTCCCTTTTCCCGCCCCAAGGCAACCACCTCAACATTAAGCTTAGGTACACAATGGCCACCGCCAAAAAAAACAGTCCCAAGGTCGTAAATTCGAAAAATCGCAGTGCCGGTGCTCCCAGATTCTGTGCAACAGAATTTACGATAAGGTTGGTGGAGGTACCCATTAAAGTACAAGAGCCCCCCAAGATTCCTGCAAAAGAAATGGGCAACAATAATTTGGATTTGGAAATATTGAAGCGATCGGAGAGTTGGTTGATAATTTTAATAAAAACAATGACAACTGCCGTAGTACTTATAAATGCCGATATACCTGCAGTTACAATCATAAAAATAGGCGCTATTACAAACAATGGGTAACCTTTAATTTTACCCAAACCGGAAGTGAGCCAGGTTATGACCCCATTTTCCTCCATGGCTATGGCCAGGATCATCAAGGCCAAAACCGCAACAGTAGCACTATTGGAAAATCCGCTTATGGCCTCTTCCGGTTTCACAAGCCCCAATAAGGTTAAAGAAACAATTATAAAAAACGCAATTTTATCTACTGGAAAAATTTCCAGTGCAAATAAGATTATGGTTATAAATAAAACCAAAAACACCAATCCCATTTCCAATGTCATCCCATCACTATTAAATTACGAACCCCTTAAAATCCAAAAACAAAAAACACCCCTCCTTACCACAGATAGTATATAACAACCAATACATGCTTTGATTAAGAACTATTTGCAGTTGCAAAACACCTACCTCAAGGTGATTTATATCGGGGCCAAACTCAATTTGGAAACATCATATTCACTTTTTGACATTCCTCCATACATTTCACGCAGGAATTGGCACAATCCTCGCAATGTTTATGGTCATGCTGAGCACATTGTTCCGCACACCACTGACATACTCTTGCACAGAGGTTACAATAATCCTTGGCATAGGTATTGCCTGCCATTAAAAATTGTAATGTAGAGGTACAGGATTCAATACACAATATGCAACAAAGGGGGCAATCATTTTTACTTTCCTTTCCAGACATTTGAAGTAAGCAATATTGACAATCGGCTATACATTTACGACAAGCCTCTATACAATCCAAATAGGGTAATTCCATAGCGCTAACAATTACGGTTACCATAAAATTATATTACCCCATTTTAATTTATTAGCCCAATTGGATATTATATGAACCTTATTGACATTTATGGTTTCTGGGCAAAACAATATAAATCACATCAACTTTTCTTTAAATGATGCTTTATAAAATTTAACTTTACCCTTATTAATATTTGGTAAGCACCAAAACAAAATAGCTATTGGTCCCCTATTGGATTTCAAAATCTTGAAATGGGAAGGGAACAATGGTTTTACTATACGCCAAGGATCAACAAATAATATTTGATGAAGAATACCATTTCACACAGAGTAGCCGATTTTTTGAAAAATTTCCCACCATTCAATGTTTTGGATCAAAAGGATCTTGAAACACTTGCCGTAGAAATTACGATTGTCTACAAGGAAAAGGACAGTGTTATTTTTGCCGAAAATGACGAACCGCACCCCTATTTCTATGTAGTGAACAAGGGTGCCGTGGCCCTTAAAAAAGGAACGGACAAAACCATCATGGATATGTGCGATGAAGGCGATATCTTTGGACTTAGACCCTTAATGGCCCAAGAGAATTACAAAATGAGTGCAAAAGCACATGAAGAAAGCATTCTATACGCCATTCCCATCGACATATTTAAGCCCTACGCCCAACAAAATATAGCGGTTGGTAATTTCTTAATAGAAAGTTTCGCCTCCAATACCAGAAATCCTTATTCAAAAAGTCATCGCGGTAAGCTGTATGATGAAGTGAACGATGTAAACCCTATTGCGCCCGACACCCATGTATTGGATTTACAATCTGTGCAGTATTCGAAAAAATTGGTAACCTGTTCCGCAACTACCTCGGCGAAAACAATTGCCAAGAGAATGACCGAAAAAAAAGTGGGAGCCATGCTAGTGGTCAAGGATAAGGTCCCCATCGGAATCATAACGGACAAAGACCTGCGAAACAATATTGTAACCGGTAAATATCCCATTACCACCAAGGCCCAGGAAATAATGGTTTCCCCTGTAATCACTTATAACAAACATTTGACCATAACCCAGGCACAGATGGCCATGATGAAAAGCAATATCAGCCATCTATGTATAACCAAAGACGGCACTCCCAACTCCAAAGCCATTGGAATACTATCCAAGCATGATGTTATGGTGGCCTTGGGCAACAATCCGGCAGTATTGATCAAAGCTATAAAGAGGGCCAAAAAAATAAAATCGATAAAACAAATTAGGAAAAGTATTACCCAACTTCTACAGGATTATTTGGATCAAAATATTCCCATTAAATTGACCACCAAAATAATATCCGAACTTAACGATGCCTGCGTTAAACAAATTATTAAACTTTCCTTGGAGGAAATGCCAACAAAGCCTCCTGTAAAATTTGCATGGCTGGCACTTGGTAGCCAAGGGCGTAGTGAACAACTTCTTCAGACCGATCAAGACAACGCCATGGTATTTGAAAATGTTCCAGAGGGCAAGCTCATAGAAACAACCGCCTATTTTTTGAAATTGGCCAAACTCATTAACAAAGGATTGTTTGATATTGGATACGATTATTGCCCCGCAGAAATGATGGCTTCCAACCCCAATTGGTGTTTAAGCCTGGAGGAATGGAAAAAAACGATTTCCCATTGGATCATAAATCCAGGGACGGATGAAGTACTGCTTTCCTCCATATTTTTCGATTACAATATTGCCTATGGTGAGGTAAATTTGGTGAACGAATTATCGGAACACATTTTTGAAACCACCAAAAAGTATCCCATCTTCTATTTACACTTGGCAAGCGGCGCCTTACAAAACCCATCCCCAACGGGCTTTTTCAGACAACTATTAGTTGAGGAAGATGGGGAACACAAAGATTCTTTTGATCTTAAAAGAAGGGCATTGATGCCTCTGACCGATGCTGCCAGGGTATTA
>JGI24723J26617_10001290_pt1 | contig 22290 bp, 21 predicted proteins | sample Cruoilmetagenom6_FD_26617 | JGI IMG/M metagenome (IMG submission 26617)
AAGAAAGCCCATCCCCGACGCCCCCTGAAATTCCGCCCGAACCACCGGCCGAAACTCCCTCGGTGCCCGGCCCCGAGATTCCCGTCGCGCCACCTGTCGAAGCACCAGACGCCCCTCCGCCTGAGATGCCGCCTGACAGCCATCAGAGCTTTGCGTCGCGCTCACTTCCGCCCGCCTCGCCAGCGGCGCGCGTGCGCGCGGACAAGGCGGGGCTTTCGCTTGCGTCGATTCAGGGCTCGGGACCCGACGGGGCCATCCTGTTGGCGGATGTGGATCGGCACTTGGAAGTGACGGCTGAAAAACCTACCCAGCCACGTATCGACATGGATGAAATGCGCAAGGCGATTTCTGCGGCGATGGTCCGCTCCAAACGCGAAATACCGCATTACTACCTGGCACAATCCATCGACCTGCAACCTGCAACCGACTGGCTTGCGAAGACAAATGCCAACCGGCCGCCAGACAACCGCCTGCTGATGGGGGCATTATTCCTGCAGGCAACCGTGCGCGCACTGGCCAAGACACCTGAGCTGAACGGTATCTTCACGGAAAACCGGTTTGTCCCCTCAGCCGCTGTCCATGCGGGGCTGATCGTGGCGCTGCGCGGTGGCGGGCTGATAGCCCCGGCGATCCGCGACGCTGAAACATTGACGCTTGATGCGCTGATGGCTGCGATGCGCGACCTTGTTGCCCGCGCCCGCAATGGACGACTTCGCAACTCGGAACTGACAACCGGCACCATCACGGTTTCCAGTATGGGCGAGAACAGTGCAGAGGAGCTTTATGGTATTATCTACCCGCCACAGGTGGCATTGGTGGGCTTTGGCGCACCAAAACGCCGACCTTGGGTCGTGGATGATGCGGTTGTACCGCGCAATACCGTGACCGTCACGCTTGCCGCCGACCACCGGGTCAGTGACGGCCGCAAGGGCGCACGACTGCTGACCGGGATCGAACGCCTTTTGAAGGAGCCTGCCACGCTATGACAAATGATGAAATCCGCCGCGCCTTTCTTGAGGATTTGGTGTCCGTCGCCCCCGATATTGACCCGGCAACGGTCTTGGACAGCGACCACCTGCAGGACGATCTTGAGATGGATTCGATGGATTTCCTCAACCTGATCACAGCCCTGCACACGCGCTTTGACCTGCCCATCCCCGAAGCGGATTATTCCCGTCTTGCCACGCCCGGTGCAGCGGTGAGTTACATCGCCGTGCATCTTGAGCCGAAACTTCTCGGCAAATCGGCCCAAACAGAATTGGGTGGTTGAAATCTGCTGTGTCTGGCCGCGCGGAGGCTGGATTTTTCTGGCATTCGCCCATTGTCCTCGGACCATTGGCGGACAAGGGCTCATTTCTGGNCCTATATGNCAGGTGTTTTGGTCAAGGNTANNTTTCTTNCCAGAATCTGTCGTGCCTGATCAGCGCATTATGCGAAGACGTGGAGCGATCACACTTTAGAACGGTCCATCACGACCAAGCCNGTATCGACCCACCCCACGCCACTGCACGCCATAAATGGCGTGCAGTGGATTCTTCATCACACACGAGCCGGGAATGTCATAAGACAGGCGTGTTGCGTTCAATTGAATTCACCTGCCGGAGTGAACGCGTTGTGCCATGCAATCGCGGCCTCACACCGGCAGGTAAATGCTTGAATCCGATCAAACGCAATACGCTCTAGATCGGCCTTCCCTGCATCAACCGGGGCAAGTCGCCCGTCAACCCGGCGGCCTCGCGCACAAAATTCCGGCGCAGGGCGGGGATTGATCCTACCACACCCATGCCCAGATCGCGGCCCAATCGCAGAAGCGGATTATCGTTGGAAAACAGCTTGTTGACCATATCTGTTGCCATCACCAGTGTCGTCGTGTCGAAGCGGCGCCATTGCTGATACCGCTCCAACACCTGTTGCGAACCGATATCTTCGCCGCGCCGCCCGGCCAGCGTCAGGATTTCGGCCAGCGCCCCTACATCGCGCAACCCGGCATTCAACCCTTGTCCGGCAATCGGGTGCATTCCGTGCGCCGCGTCGCCTATCAGCGCCATCCGCTCACCGAAAAAGCTGTCGGCAATGGTCAGGTTCAGCGGATAGGTAAACCGGGCCCCCTCCAGTGCAATTTCACCCAGAAAATCACCAAATCGCGGGCGCAGAACCTGTAGATAGCCGGCATCGTCCAGCGCGTTGATTGTTGCGGCAGTGTCATGGCGTTCGCTCCAGACAATTGAACAGCGGTTGCCGGTCAACGGCAGGATCGCCAGCGGCCCCGGCGGCATAAAGAACTGATGTGCGATACCATGATGCGGTAGCTCGTGGCGAATCGCGCAGACCAGCGCGGTCTGGCCGTAATCCCAACCACTCCGCTTTATCCCGGCGCGCGCAGCCGTACCGCTTTTGCGCCCGTCCGATCCGATCAAAAGCCGCCCCGTCACCGAACTGCCATCATCCAGAGTGACAGACACGCCAGCCGGATCGACAGATTGCCCAACAACTGTCTTGCCGTTGATCTGGGAAATTCCCGGCTGGGCCTTCATCGCCTCAAGAAAAGCGCGGCGCAGGTGGCGGTCCTCGACCATATAGCCCATCGGGCCTTCTTCGATCTCGGCGTGGTCGAAATGCATGAAAAAAGGCGATGGCCCGGCACCGGCATGCCCGTCGGTGGCCTTGATTTCCAACATCGGCTGGGCATTGCCCGCAACCAATGGCCATATGCCAATTGCGCGCAACAGTTGCTGAGAAGCCAGTGCCAGCGCATAGGCGCGCCCGTCAAAACCGGCGTCTTTACGGGTGGATTCAGTAAGCGTGTCGATCACACTCACTTTGTATCCGGTCTGGGCCAGTGCCAGGGCCAAAGCCGGACCATTCAGCCCACCGCCAACTATCACAATATCCGTGTCGTATCTCATGCAGTCCAATATGGTTGCTTGTTCGGGATTGTCCATGTGCAGTGCTGTCGCTACCGTCCATTTGGAATCACGATCATAGGGGCGGTGAAATGCAGGACTGGTTATATACAAGTGCCGGTAATCTGGGGCGCGGAATTGCTGCGGGCGATATCGACCCTGTCAGACTGACTGAAACGTATCTCGCGGCAATTGACGCGCATCCGATGAAAGATCGGATTTACGCCCGCGTCACCCATGAGCGCGCCCTGGTCGAGGCTGGTGCCGCGCAGGCNCGCGCAAAGGCCGGGCGACGGTTGTCGTTGCTGGACGGGGTGCCGATCAGTTGGAAAGACCTGTTTGACACGGCCGGGATCGGCACCGAGGCGGGGACGGCGCTTTTGAAGGACCGGGTACCAGAGGCCGATTGCCACGTGCTGCGCAATGCGACCATGGCAGGGACGGTTTGTCTGGGAAAAACCCACATGAGCGAGCTGGCCTTTTCCGGGCTGGGCCTGAACCCAATCACCGAAACACCGCCCTGCATCAATGGTGCCGATACCGTGCCGGGCGGGTCGTCCTCGGGGGCTGCGGCCTCGGTTGCCTTTGCGTTGGCGGCTTGTGGGGTCGGCTCGGACACGGGCGGTTCGGTGCGTGTCCCGTCGGCCTGGAACGATCTGGTCGGGCTGAAAACCACCTCTGGTCGGCTTAGTCTTGAGGGTGTTGTGCCGTTGTGTCTCAAGTTCGATACGGTCGGCCCGCTGGCCCGGACAGTCGAGGATTCCGCCCTGATGCTGGCCTTGCTTGAGGGGGGGCCGGCGGCAGACCTGCGCGGCGCATCCCTGAAGGGTCGCCGTTTTGCTACATTGCAGACAGTGGCGATGGATCACGTGCGCGACACCCCACGCAAGGCTTATGAGGATGCGTTGATCCGGCTAGAGGCCGCAGGTGCCACAATCGAACCGCTGGAGGTGCCGGAACTGGCCGAGGCAATGGCCCTGACAGGTGCGCTTTACACTACCGAGGCCTATGGGTTGTGGCGCGACGTGATCGAGGACAACCCCGAACTCATGTTTGCCAAGATTCTAGAACGGTTCCGCGCCGGGTCATCCGTTTCTGGCCCCGATTACGTGTCCGCATGGGCTGAACTTGAAAGCCANCGGATGGCCTGGGATCGGGCCACGGCCGGGTTCGATGCGGTCTTGTGTCCGACCGTGCCGACCTTGCCGCCGAACCTGGAGCGACTGAACAGTGATCACGATTATTACATCACCGAAAACCTTCTGTCGTTGCGCAATACCCGGATCGGCAACCTGATGGGATTGTGCAGTCTGACCCTGCCAACCGGGGTGCCAAGTTGCGGAATTCAGCTAATGAGCCCGCCAAACAGCGAAGAGGCGTTGCTGCGTATTGGTGCGGCCAGCGAAGCGGCATTGGCCTGAAAGCCACAAATGCAGCGCGCGCGCCTTCAATGTCTGGACGGGGGCGCGGCGCATCTCTAAAGTTACCCTCAAACGGGGCGATATGACCCCGATCCTGAGGCAGTAAAATGAATTTCCCCGAGCGGTTCTCGAACCTACCGGCATACGCGTTTCCGCGTCTTCGTGCCCTTCTTGACCACCATGCCCCCGGCGGCAGGGTGGAAGCGATGACAATTGGAGAGCCAAAACATGCATTTCCTCAATGGGTTACGGACGTTATCGTTGAAAATGCCGCCGGCTTTAACAGCTATCCCAACAACGACGGAACAGATGAATTACGCGGAGCCTGTGCGGCCTGGGTAAAGCGGCGTTACAGTGTTTCACTTGATCCGGCCAGTCAGGTCATGGCCCTGAACGGCACCCGCGAGGGGTTGTACAATGCTGCCATGGCGCTGTGCCCAGAGACGAAGAATGGCCAACAACCGGTTATCCTGTGCCCAAACCCGTTTTATCAGGTCTACATGGTTGCCGCGATTTCGGTTGGGGCAGAGCCGGTTTTTGTCCCAGCGACCGCCGCTACCGGCTTTCTGCCGGATTATGCGTCACTGCCTGCGGACGTGCTGAACCGGGTCACAATCGCCTATATTTGTTCACCCTCCAACCCGCAGGGCTCTGTGGCCAGCCGTGACTATTGGGCCGACCTGATCTCATTGGCCGAGCGTTATGATTTCCGCATTTTCGCGGATGAATGTTATTCAGAAATTTACCGCGACACCCCGCCCCCCGGTGCCTTGCAGGTGGCCGGTGCAATGGGTGCGGATCCAGAGCGGGTGACGATCTTTCATTCCTTGTCCAAGCGATCGAACCTGCCGGGGCTGCGTTCGGGTTTTGTGGCCGGGGGCGCGCAAAGCATCAAAGCACTTAAACAGTTGCGCGCCTATGCCGGTGCGCCGTCGCCGTCGCCATTGCAGGCGGCCGCAACAAAGGTCTGGGAGGATGAAGCGCATGTCGAGGAAAGCCGCGCGCTTTATCAGGAAAAATACGTTGTTGCCGATCAGGTGATGGGATCGGTGCAGGGGTATCAGGGCCCAGAGGCCGGGTTCTTTTTGTGGCTGCCGGTCGATGATGGAGAGGCCGCAACTCTGAAGCTATGGCAGGAAACCGGGGTACGGGTTCTGCCAGGGGCTTATTTGGCTCAGGGAGAGCCGGGGCAAAACCCCGGCGAAGGTTATATTCGGGTCGCAATGGTGGCCCCAAAAGAAGACACACAGCGCGCGCTGACAACTTTACGCGACTGTTTATACTAATAAAATCGCTGTCCGAATTGTGGATACCACGGTTCGGGAAAAATGCGCAAAATTGAAAAGACCGAGGACAGGCATGGCATATCATTCACGCAGCCGCGATCCATTGTTGGACGCAAACATGCAAGCAGCAATTGAAAAACGCGGCAAGGAATTGATCGGGATTGCCCTGATCTGTCTGGGGCTGGCAGCGGCGGCAATGATCGCGTCTTACACGCCAGACGATCCCAACTGGATGGTTTCCACCGATGCGCCGGTGCAGAATCTGCTTGGCCGGCTGGGTGCCTCGATTGCCGCTCCCCTATTCATGATTGTTGGCTGGGGTAGCTGGGGTGTTGCCGTGGCCCTACTGGCCTGGGGTCTGCGATTCGCGCTTCACCGGGGTGAGGAACGGGCGGTTGCCCGGCTGATATTCGCACCGATAGCCATTGCTATTGCCTCGATCTATGCCGCCACGTTGATTCCTGATGCGCAATGGCGTGCCACCCACAGCTTTGGGTTGGGCGGTTTGTTTGGTGACACGGTAATGGGGGCCTTGCTGACGCTGTTGCCGGTTGGGTCGCATCTTGCGGTCAAGCTGACATCACTGGTCATGGCTGGCGGGATGCTAGCACTTGGGGCCTATGTTCTGGGGTTCACGCGCGCAGAAATGACGCGCGCCCTGCGGTTTGCGATGGTTGGTATGATCATGGTCTATGGTGGGCTTATGACCCTTNTNNGTCGGGGCGCGGCCTCGGCGATGACCGCTGCAAGGGCTGGCCGGGAAAAACTGGCTGAGCGCAAAGAGGCTGCCAGGACCGCAGCCAGCGTTGCCCAGGCTGAAAGGATCGCCGCCAGGGACACCATTATTGTGGCGGAACCGATCGTCGCCGCCCCGGCAGAGACATTGATCCCACCACAAGAGCCCGATCGTGGCAACCTGCTCTCGCGTATTCCATCGCTGATCCGTCGTCCTGATGCCATGCCGGAACCAGAGTTGGTCGAGCCTCCCCTGGCTGCGGCACCTGTGGCGCTTGAGGGTGGACTGCCCGGCGATGACCGCATCCGGGCCAAAATCGCTGATGCGGTTCGTTCTCGAGCAGAGGCCGCAACGCCTCGGCCTGAGGTTGACCCCGAACGCCCCCTGACAAACGGACGCGGGCGCGGTCCAGACCCGTTGGTTTTGGATACGACCCCGATGGGGCTGAGGCCGGAACCACCGATAACGGCCACTCACGTGGACGCATCAGAACCCGNGATGGAAGCGCAGCCTTTGCCGTTGCANCAACCCGTATCTGCGGCCCCTCAGGTTCCGGTATCCGAACCGCGTAAGGTGGTGCAGAACCCGGTGCGCAAACCCCCCGCGCCATCGCGCCGGGCCAAGGCCGAAGCGCAACCGGCGCTGGCGTTCGAGGAACCAACAGTCGCATTTGAATTGCCACCGCTGAACCTTTTGGCCAACCCGGGCGAAATCCAGCGCCACCACCTGAGTGATGAAGCGCTGGAAGAAAACGCACGGATGCTGGAAAGCGTGCTGGATGACTATGGCGTCAAGGGCGAGATCGTCAGCGTCCGCCCCGGCCCCGTGGTCACCATGTACGAACTGGAACCGGCTCCGGGCCTCAAGGCCAGCCGGGTGATTGGGCTGGCGGATGATATCGCGCGCTCTATGGCGGCACTGTCGGCGCGGGTTTCCACGGTGCCGGGCCGCTCGGTTATCGGTATTGAATTGCCCAACGAGAAACGGGAAATGTGCGTGCTGCGCGAAGTTCTGGCGGCGCGTGATTTTGGCGACAGCAACATGCAGTTGCCGCTGGCGCTGGGCAAGGACATTGGCGGCGATCCAATGGTGGCCAATCTGGCCAAAATGCCTCACCTGCTGATCGCTGGTACAACCGGGTCGGGCAAATCGGTGGCGATCAACACGATGATCCTGTCTCTGCTTTACAAACTGACTCCGGCGGAATGCCGGCTGATCATGATCGACCCAAAGATGTTGGAACTGTCGGTTTATGACGGTATCCCGCACCTTCTGTCGCCGGTCGTAACAGACCCTAAGAAGGCCGTTGTCGCCCTGAAATGGACCGTCGGCGAGATGGAAGACCGTTATCGCAAAATGTCCAAGATGGGCGTGCGCAACATCGAAGGGTATAACGGGCGCGTCAAAGAGGCGTTGTCAAAGAACGAAATGTTCAGCCGCACGGTCCAGACCGGATTTGACGACGATACCGGCGATCCGGTGTTCGAGACCGAGGAATTCGCCCCCGAGGCGCTGCCCTATATTGTCGTCATCGTTGACGAGATGGCCGACCTGATGATGGTTGCCGGTAAAGAGATCGAGGCTTGCATTCAGCGTCTGGCACAGATGGCACGGGCCTCTGGTATTCACCTGATCATGGCCACTCAGCGCCCGTCGGTTGATGTGATTACCGGCACGATCAAGGCGAACTTTCCCACCCGGATTTCGTTCCAGGTGACCTCGAAAATCGACAGCCGGACGATCCTGGGCGAAATGGGGGCCGAACAGCTTCTGGGCATGGGCGACATGCTGTATATGGCTGGCGGGGCCAAGATTACCCGCTGTCATGGCCCGTTTGTATCGGACGAAGAGGTAGAGGAAATCGTTACGCATCTCAANGCGTTTGGCCCTCCGGACTATATCGGAACCGTTCTGGACGGTCCGGATTCCGAGCGCGAAAGCGACATTGATATGGTGTTGGGGCTGGGTGGCAATACGGATGGCGAGGATGCTCTTTATGACACAGCCGTTCAGATCGTCATCAAGGACCGTAAATGTTCGACCTCTTACATTCAGCGCAAACTGGCCATTGGCTATAACAAAGCCGCCAGACTGGTTGAACAGATGGAAGACGAAGGTCTGGTTTCACCCGCCAACCATGTGGGCAAACGCGAAATTCTGGTGCCGGAACAACAGTAGTTGCGGGTTATAATTGCGCCACATCGGACTATCTAAGGAATATGAAACAATTCTCCTTTGCCGTCGTCCTTGCTCTGTTCGCTTCTGCGGGTTGGGGTGCCGAGAAGCTGCCCTTGTCGGCCATTTCCGGCTATTTGAATGGCTTGGAAACGGCGCAAGGCCCGTTTACCCAGATCAATGATGATGGAAGCCTGTCCACCGGCACTCTCTACATGCATCGCCCGGGTCGGATGCGGTTTGAGTACGATCCGCCGGACAGTGCCGTGGTTATTGCTGGTGGTGGCGCGGTCACGATCCATGACTCGAAGTCGAACCAACCGCCGGAAAGCTACCCGTTAAAACGCACGCCATTGTCGATTATTCTGGCCAGAAACGTCGATTTGGGCCGCGCCAATATGGTTGTTGGGCACGGGTTTGACGGCACAGCAACAATTGTCACCGCTCAGGATCCCGAAAACCCGGAATACGGCAGTATCGAACTGATGTTCACTGCCGATCCGGTCGAGCTTCGCAAATGGGTGATCCATGACGGCAACGGAGGTCAAACCACGGTTATCATGGGTGGATTGCAGGCCGGTGGGCACCTCAGCAGCCTGTTGTTTACCACCCAGTCCGGCGCTGGAGCCGCCAACNGGTAACAGGGCGGGGCCTAGTGGATAGACCGAGACATTNGAATCCCTCCGCTGGGCGGCAGGGATGCTGTGCAAGCCGTTCAAATGTAATGATAAGTTGATCCATCATGAAACAACCTATTGGTTCGAATCGCCAGATTCGCGCCACTAGAGCGTGTTGCGTTCAATTGAATTCACCTGTCGGGATGAACACGTTATGCTTTGCAAACGCTGCCTCACCCCGACAGGTGAATGCTTGAATCCGATCAAACGCAATACACTCTAGTGTTCTGAGTCTGACGCTTGCTACCTATTTCCACGGATTTCATCGAGTTTTTCGAGCGCGCGCCGTTCTCGGGTGAGGATATCCTCTGCGGTTTTGGCCCATTTGAAGGGTTTCGGCCTCTCGTTGTGTTGCGCGAGATAGTCGTAGATCGCGACCTCCAGATCATCGACGCTGGAATAACTGCCGCGGCGAATACCCTTTGATGTGATCTCGGCGAACAACCGTTCGACGAGGTTGAGCCAGGATGCACTGGTTGGCGTAAAATGCAGCTTGAACCGCGGATGCTTCTCAAGCCAAGCCTTTACTTCGGGCGTCTTGTGAGTGGCATAGTTGTCAAGGATCAGGTGGACATCGCGCTGGCCTGATACGGCCTTGTCGATGTTGCGGAGGAATTTCAGAAACTCCTTGGCCCCCTCTCGCGCATCTGAAGAAGTTGCGCTGCCGGGCAGCGGGTGGCGTGGCAGGCATTCGCCGATGACTTGGCCGGATTTGACGTCGAGCGCGGCGAACAGCGTGGTTGTGCTATGGCGCTTGCAATCGTGGGTCATCGTGGCTGCTCGGCCCTTCTTGAGAGGTAGCCCCGGCTGGGTCCGGTCGAGCGCCTGAATTTGCGAGTTCTCATCAACGCAAAGCACAACTGCTCGGTCCGGCGGCTCGAGGTAAAGCCCGACGATATCGGTGACCTTCTCCTCGAACATTGGGTCGTTCGACACCTTGAACCCGCGTATCAGGTGCGGCTTCAGGCCCGCTTCCGCCCAGATGCGACCAACGCTCGACGGCGAGATGCCCACAGCCTCCGCCATCATCGCACGGCTCCAGTGGGTGGCATTGGGCGGTGTCTCCTGCACCGTCTTTGAGATCACCTTCAGGCGCGTCTCTCGGGGCAGTGGCGGTACCCGCGACGGTCGGGTCTTATCGCGTCTGAGCCCATCCACACCATCATCAAGATAGCGAGACTGCCAGCGCCAGACAGTGGGCTTTGACGTGTGCGCGCGCCGCATGATCTCGTTGGTGCCACAGCCATCCGCCGTCGCCAGCACGATCTCAGCCCGCCAGACAACCTTGCGAGGCGTGTTTCGGTCGGTGAGCATAACTTGCAGTTGCTCACGGTCAGCGGGGCCAAGGTAAAGGCAAATGTCATCGCGTCTCATGTCCCGACCATGACACACCAGAACCCAGATGGGAATCTTACGTCAGGTGGGGAACACTAGCGGCTTCACTTGCGAGAGCCACAAGGCATTCCTATTTGTGTGTCATGTGGAAATACATCGGTTTGAAACAGAACAATGTAGACCCCAGTCCTGAAGCCAGGGCACAGTTGGGCGCTGCCGTCGATTTCGTCTCTAAGTTTGCCGAGTACACGCTGATTACGGGTGTCTTCTGGTACTTGGCTAAGACCACGCAACATTGGGCGGTGACTTCGATAGCGGCCATTTTAGCCCTTTTGCTCGATACCCATCTGCTGTCACTGGTATCAGGCTTGCAGTACTTCCTGTGGAAGGACGCCGAGAACAAAGCCCTCAAGTTCTTTTTATGGCTGCTATCAACTGTATCTTCAGATTGCCGGAGCAGCCCATTTCTGGCGTGATTTGCACAGCGCATTCACGATGGTGACGAGTTTTCTGGCGACGGCAGTGACAACGACCTTGTGCGGTTCGCCGTTCAAACGTGGGTTGGCATCAGGCGTCATGACCACCATCGGAGGGCTGGGACATGCGCTGCCCTATCTGATTCCGAATTTCTGAACCGCGACGACTGTGGCCTTTGCAGTGGTATTTGTCGAGCTTTGGGCGATCGCCTGGATACAGAATAAATACATGGATACCCCACTCTTCTGGGCTGCGTTTCAGGTGGTGTTGGGCGGCGCTCTGGTCTTGTCGGCAGGAATCCTGATCGGCAGTGGCTAGAGCAGACGGGACCCATCATGCACGCTTGCAGGGTGGCGACGTAACGGCTACCTCTGCCCCATGATTGAGATTTTTTTTCGGGTATTACCATTTTTCGCGCTGATCGGGTTGGGCTATGGTGCCGGACGCAGCCGGTTTTTTCCGGAAGAAGCCACCGCCTGGCTGACCAAGTTCGTCTTTTATTTTGCCCTGTCAGCGATGTTGTTTCGCTTTGCGGCAACGCTGCCAATTGGTCAGGTTTTCAACGGGCGACTGGTTGCTGGTTATCTGTGGGGCACCGCTTTTGTTTATGGCATTGCCACAATTGTTGGATTTGTCCGTAAAGTCGACGTCCCAACGGCGGCCATCGAGGCACAAAGCGCAGTGATCGGCAATGTCGGATTTCTCGGTCTGCCAATGTTCGCGATGTTGTTCGGAGAGGCGGCGATTGGGCCGGTAATGCTGGTACTGGCGACCGACCTGATCGTGTTTTCCAGCTTGATAGTCATCTTGATAAATGTTGGGCGTGATGGGCAGATCAGCCTGCGGATTTTCCGAACAATTTCCCTTGGACTGCTGCGTAATCCGATGATCGTTTCGATCACTCTGGGCCTCGCGTGGTCGGCCTTTTCGTTGCCAATTCCCGGCCCATTTGATGAGTTTCTGGCGATCCTCGGCGGGGCGGCAACCCCCGGTGCATTGTTTGCAATAGGCGCGTCACTGGCCCGAAAGTCCGCGGAACGAATTGAAATTGCCGCATGGCTCAGTTTTTGCAAGCTGCTGCTGCATCCGGCCTTTGTTGCGCTCGCCGTTCTGGTCCTGTTCCCGATTGATGGCTTTTCCGCCACTGTCGTTATATCAGCCGCGGCGCTTCCGGTGGCCGGGAACGTCTTTATGCTAGCCCAACATTACGGCATTGCTCCGCAGCGTGTTTCGGCGGCAATTCTGCTTTCGACCATGGCCAGTATTGTTACCCTGCCACCGATAATCGCCCTTCTTGGCTCTTGATGATATTCAGCCAGCCGAAAAACCCTCAGCCCAGAATTCCGATACTGAACGCCGGAACAACCACCCGGAAGCGATAACAACGGATACAAAGGCCATTATGAAAACCTTCTCGTCATGAGTGCGCTTTACATTGATGCCGACGCCTGCCCGGTCAAAGCGGAAGCAGAAAGGGTGGCATCTCGACATCGGTTACAGATGTTCGTTGTGTCAAATGGCGGGTTGCGCCCCTCCGCCAATCCACTGGTGGAAACGGTGATTGTGTCACAGGGGGCCGATGAGGCCGACATGTGGATAGCAGATCGTTGCGGACCGGGGGATGTGGTGGTGACCGGTGACATACCACTGGCCGCCAAGTGCATCGCCGCCGGTGCCCGGGTGCTGCGCCACAATGGCGAGGCATTCACAGAACGTAACATCGGCCAGCAACTGGCCATGCGTGACCTGATGGCGGATATGCGCGCCGCTAACCCGCTGGGTGCGGGCGGTGGCGGGAAGCCCTTTACAAAATCCGACCGCTCCCGTTTTCTGGATGCGTTGGAACGTGAAATCAGGGCCGCGGCAAAACACCCGCGCAACTAAAGTTCTGAAGGGAAAATGCGTGGTCGCATCAAAGGAACGGAGAATGCAGCCGCAAGCAGTGGTTTTTGATATCGGCAATGTACTTCTCGAATGGCATCCGGAACGTTTTTTTGATCGGGCTATCGGCCCCGAGCGGCGCAAAGCCATGTTCAGCGAAGTTGATCTGTATGGCATGAACGATGCGATTGATCTGGGCGCACATTTCTCCGAAACGGTTTATGCAATGGCCGAAACTCACCCGGCATGGCGCAAAGAAATCCGTATGTGGCATGACCGGTGGATCGAAATGGCCAGCCCTGGCATTCCCCAGTCGGCCCGCCTGATGCGCGCCCTGCAAGCCAAGGGCGTGCCGGTTTTTTCACTTACCAATTTTGGCATCCAGAGCTTTGATTATGCCGCGACCCACTATCCTTTCATGCGCGAATTCGACCGCCAGTATATTTCGGGGCACTTGCAGACCGCTAAGCCTGAATCGAAAATCTATGAAGTGCTTGAAGAAGATAGTGGTATCGCGCCTGAGGCGTTGATTTTTGCTGACGACCGGCAGGAAAACATCAATATGGCTGCCAGCCGGGGTTGGCAGGTCCATTTATTTGAAGGTCCACAGGGCTGGGCCGATCGGCTGGTGGAAGTAGGCCTGCTAAACAAGAATGAGGCCACATGAACATTCCTCTCATTTCGTTTGGCGAAGGTGATGCGCTACTAAATTGGCTGGAACTGACCGACGCGCTGGCCGCAGGGCACAAATTGCCAAAGGCAGAAATCGCCGATACTTTTCTTTACCGGGATCCAGACACGTTGTTATCTCGTGCGGCCTGGATCGACGGTTTGGGGATGGCGGTCAAGACGGCCACGATTTTCCCCGGCAACCCTGATCACGAACAGCCTATGGTCAACGGTGCCGTCTGTCTTTATTCGGACCGTGACGGCACGCTGAGCGCGCTGGTCGACTTTCATCTGGTCACAAAGTGGAAAACCGCCGGGGACAGCCTTTTGGCCGCGCGGCGGCTGGCCCGGCCTGATGCAAACGACATTCTGATCGTCGGTGCTGGCATTGTGGGCCGGTCCTTGTGTGAAGCCTTTGCAGTCGGGTTCCCTCGGTCCCGCATCTGCATCTGGAATCGTACGCGCGCCAAAGCCAGGCATCTGGCCGCCAGCCTGCCAGGGATCGAGGTGGCCGATGATCTGGAAGCGGCTGTGCGTCAGGCTGACATAGTGATCTGCGCGACCATGTCGACGCAGCCGGTAATTCGTGGGGACTGGTTACGGCCGGGCCAGCATATCAACCTGATCGGGGCCTATCGCCCAGACATGCGCGAGGTAGATAATACCGCCCTGAAACGCTCTCGCGTTTTTGTTGACAGTTTCGAAACGACCATCGACCACATCGGAGAGCTGAAGATTCCGATTTCCGAGGGGGTTCTGACCAAGAATGATGTGATTGCCGATTATTACTCTTTATCGGAATTCAACCGGGAAGATGCGGATGAAATCACCCTGTTCAAGAATGGCGGTGGCGCGCATCTGGACCTGATGACCAGCCGGTACATTCTGGACAAATGGCAGGCGACCCAATGATCGCGCTGCTGATCCTGCTAGTGTTTGTCGTGACGTTGCCATTGATCTCCGAGACCCGGCGCAAGCCGATGAACAACGAGGAACGTGCGCATGCAACCGGTGAGTTTGCGGCGTTGTCCCAGGGTGTCACGCATTACGAATGGCTTGGCCCGACGCGTGGGCCTGTTGCCGTTTGTGTTCACGGGCTGACCACGCCCTCCTTTGTCTGGCGAGGACTGGCGCGGGGGTTGGCCAATTTTGGGTTTCGGGTACTCATCTATGATCTCTACGGTCGTGGATATTCAGACCGGGTACCAGGCCCTCAGGATCAGGCGTATTTTCTGCAACAGTTGAACGATCTGCTGGATCATCAGCGGATCAATGGCGACATCACTTTGCTGGGTTACTCCATGGGTGGGGCCATTGCCACGGCCTTTGCCGCAGCGAGGCCGGGCAAGATACGCCACCTTGTGCTGCTGGCCCCGGCTGGCATGGGGGTTAGAGCGAACCGCCTGTCCCGGTTCATCGCCCGAACCCCTTTGATCGGCGACTGGTTGATGCTGGCGCTGTTCGCCCGCCGGCATCGGAAAAGCACCGAAGCCGAGCGCGACCTGCCCAGTTCAGTCGAGAACATTGTTGATCTGCAACAGAACGAGCTTCGTTTCAAAGGGTTTGTACCCGCAGTTCTGGCCAGCATGCGCGGTATCTTGGCCGAACCTTTGAAAGAAGAACACAAAGCGATTCACCAGGCGGGTATTCCGGTGATGGCGATCTGGGGGCGCGAGGATAAAACCATCCCGTTGACCGCCATGGGCACCTTGGCGCAATGGAGCCGCGACGCCAGACAGGATGTGATTGGGGGCGCGGGACATGGGCTGGTCTACACGCACACAGATATTGTGCTGGCCTTGCTATCTGACGCTTTGCGGGATGGNTTGAACTGAGGNCCGATGCCAGGACAGCCAGNTGGCGCATGTTGATTGATGTGCGCGCAAGACTCTTGCAAAGNNGATTGATGAATTTTCTTCACAGAGCTATGAAAGCCGCGAAATACAGGCGNTGAACTTTGCTCTCGTTGGCAGGAGAGTACCACTGAGACAANTACCACAAGGTCGCTACTGGACCATTTTCGTCTGAAATGACACCACAGCCATCACTTATCGGAAACTTGACCCCATGTTCACTGCTACCCTGTTGACCCCGCCTGAGATGCCATGCCTGGACCCGCATCTGGTCCAATCGCTTTGCAACGCCTGGGGTGGCGGGGATGTGACGTGGCTGGCCCCTGACGAGGCGGCGGAATTCGCGCTTCCAACCCTGCCGGACAATCGGTGGTCGGTTTGGGACGACTTGCAGATCAAGCAGGTCGATCTGGTCGTCCAGCCAACCGAAGGGCGGCGCAAGGTCATATTGCTGGCCGATATGGACAGCACGATGATCCAGCAGGAATGTATCGACGAACTGGCCGATNCGGCTGGTATCGGCGAACAGGTCAAGGGCATCACTGCAAGGGCGATGAACGGAGAGCTGGATTTCAACGAGGCTCTGATCGAGCGGGTCGGGTTGTTGAAAGGTCTGGATCGGGCGGTGATTGATCAGGTTCTGGCACAGCGGATCACGTTAATGCCAGGCGGAGCGGCTTTGCTGGCGACCATGAAGGCACAGGGGGCTTATACCGCACTGGTGTCGGGCGGGTTTACGGCATTTACCGGCCATGTGGCGGATGTGCTGGGGTTTGACGAGAACCGTGCCAATACATTGCTGTTCGCAGATGGCAGGCTTACCGGCGACGTGGCGCGACCGATCCTGGGGCGNGACGCAAAGGTGCAGGCGCTGAATGAGATAGTGGCGNAGCTGAACCTGGAACCATCNCACGTNATGGCGGTGGGTGACGGCGCGAATGATCTGGGGATGCTGGGGCTGGCCGGAGCCGGAGTGGCGTTGCATGCCAAACCGTCCGTGGCCGCCGAATGTGACATCAGAATCAACTACGGCGATCTAAGCGCCTTGCTGTTCATTCAGGGATATGCGCGGCGGGATTTTGTTCTCTGAGGAAGGTTTGCGCAGCGCCTGAGCCGGTTCTTAAAAAATCTTAGCAACCACAAAGGCTTATCGTGAATTTCGGATAAAACCGCTTGCGCGCTTGCAGTAATTTAACATTTTTGTTAAATAAAGTTCATGAGCCAGTTGAGAGAAATATTTTCGGCGTTGGCCGATGAAACCCGGCTAGGGCTTGTCGAACGCCTGTTGCGAGAAGGCGAATTGCCTGCGGGCGATCTTGTGTCTGACGCGACGATAAGCGGCCCGGCAATTTCCCGNCATTTGAAAGTACTGCGCCAGGTTGGGATTATCCGCCAAAGGGCCGAAGGAACGCGGCGNTACTACGCCGTCCGCCCAGAAGCATTGCGGACCATTTCAAATTGGACCATCGNCCACCGTGCCTTTTGGCAGACCGGGTTGGANCGGCTTGAGACGATGCTGGCACCAGAGGANAAATCATGACCGATCTCAGGCTAGAACGTGAATTCAGAGTGTCTCCGGAACGGCTTTTTGCGGCGGTTTCAACCCAATCCGACCTACTGCAATGGTGGGGGCCAGAGGGGGTACACGTGCCAATAGGCGACCTGGATTTCACGCGCACCGGGGCCTGGTATTCGGTGATGCAGAACGATGAAGGGCAACAATTCAAGGTTTCCGGCCAGGTGACCCATGTGGAACCGCCGACCTCGGTTGGATTCACCTGGGCCTGGCATGACGATCAGGGCCAGCGCGGTGCGGAAAGCCACGTGACATTTACCGTGTTGCCTGCTGGAACAGGTGCGCGACTGATAATAGACCACCGTGATCTTGGCGATGATGAACAAAGCGCCAATCACGCCAAAGGCTGGACCTCGTCTTTGCGCAAGCTTGCAGCGCTTTGGACATGAGTTGATTTAACAAGGAAGGATATGCAAATGCCTCAGTACCTGTTCGCCTATCACGGTGGTGGAATGGCCGAGACGCCGCAAGAACAACAAAAAGNCATGGCCCANTGGCAGGCCTGGTACGCCAGTATGGGCAATGCGGTCGTGCAGGGNGGGGCACCCGTGGGCATGTCNAAAANCGTCAGCACCANGGGCGTGGCCGACGATGGCGGTGCCAATCCAGTGTCGGGTTATACGGTCGTGCGCGCCGAAAATTTCGAGGCTGCCNCCAAAATGGCCGGCGGTTGTCCTACGGTGATCAGCGGTAAAGGCTCGGTCGAAGTGGCCGAGCTGATCGAATTGTAAAGCGTCTGCGACACATCGGCCGTCAAAGCAATCCGGCAGTTGGCCGGATTGTTCCGGTTTCGATTTTGCGCCGGTTCAGGATTGGTGCATCCAGAAAAACCTTTGCCGCCGGATGTGCGCGGTCCAGAACCCCAAGGCCCACCAAAAGCGCGGTTATTGCGCATTCGCTGGCCCGGGTCGCCCCATCGGCAATCTTGAGGGCAATTCCCATTCGCTTTTCGGGGATAATGGCGACAAACACCGCCTCGGCCCCGGTTTTGACGGCTACCTTGCCTTTCATGGCCCGCATCAGCATGGTGCAGGCCCTCCCTTCACCCGCCACCAGGTCCGGGTGCAACATCATCGCTTCGCGCAATTGTACCGCCGCTGCGCTTTGCCGGTCATTGCGATCATGAGCCGAGGCGAACCATGCCATGGCGCGGGCCAGCCCCTGCAGGGTGGTGGCCGGATTTGGTGCCGAACATCCGTCGATGCCAAAAGTCGGGCTGGTCAGGTCTGTGACCTCGTCAAACGCCGCCATGCAAGCCTGCTGCACCGGGTGGTCGATCTCAACGTATTCCGGGCCAGCCCCCATGTGTTGGGCCACTGTCAGAAACCCGCAATGCTTTCCCGAACAATTGTTGTGATACTGGCAAGGGGTCGCGTTGGCGCGGATCATCGCATCGCGCGCGGGCCGGTCGTTCGGCTCTTGTGGGCCACAACGGAGCGCATCATCTGCAAGACCCAGACGATCCAGCCATGCCTGCACCCGATCCGTATGTATCGCCGCCCCATTGTGCGACGCACACGACAAGGCCAGGTGTTCGCTGGTCAGCCCGTATTTGTCTGCGGCGCCTGAGGTCAACAGCGGCAGCGCCTGGATCATCTTAGAGGAGCTGCGAGGATAAATCAGCGCTTGCGGGTCGCCCCAGCTATGCACAATTTGGCCTTTGTCATCGCAGATTACCGCATGCCCCAGATGCAGACTTTCCAGTAGGGAGCCACGCCAAATTTCGGTCATTGGTACCGGATGGTTCATAATCGACCTCACATCTTGGCGAAATCCTGCCAATCGCCCTTTCGCCCGTGGCACAAGTTACGTTAGTGTGTATGTGTCGGCAAGCGACAGGGTGCCTGCTAAAGCAAGGTCTGATCAACGACCAGACGGGCCCTTGGAAATTGAGGTTACGGACAGTCTGGAGGCTGGAAAAATGGGATCAAAACTCGCCCCAATGATGCTAGGTTTGTGTCTGGTCGCAATGGCCACCATCGCAGGTGCCCAGCAGGGACAAAGCACCAACCGGGTTGCCGCGAAAACCGATTGGAGCGTGTTTGTCGAAGGCGATCCAAAGGAATGCTGGAGCGTGTCTGCCCCCAAGGAAACCGTCAACACCCGCGATGGCCGCGTTGTCGCCGTCCGGCGCAGCGACATTCTATTGTTTGTTTTCAATCGCCCGGGTGCCGATGTCAAAGGTCAGGTGACATTTACCGGAGGTTATCCCTTCGCCAAGGGATCGACGGTGAACATGAACATTTCGGGAACCGAGTTTGAGCTGTTTACCGAAGGCGAATGGGCCTGGCCCGCAACTGTGGCCGACGACGCCAAAATCATCACCGCCATGAAACGCGGCGCGCAGGCGGTTCTCACGGCCCGTTCCGGACGCGGTACCCAGACCAAAGACAGCTTTTCGCTGCTGGGCTTTACTGCCGCAATTGAGGACGCAGAAAAGCGCTGTACNNAGTAACGCGCTAATTCACTGGTGATGTTTGTTTTGAAATCGGCGCGAAACCCTATATAGGGGGCATCTCGCGACAAAAATCTGATTGCAAAGCCATGCCCCCGAAAGCCATGACACCGCCTGTCTCAGTGCCTGTTACCCAGGACGTTACCACGATCCCCCGCAAACTGCCCGAGGGGCCGGTTAACCTTGTTGGCCTGACCCGCGAGNCAATGCGCACGGTTCTGATTGAACATGGCACNCCNGAAAAGCAGGCCAAAATGCGGGTGGGGCAGATCTGGCAATGGATCTATCAATGGGGTGTGCGTGATTTTGNTNTCATGACCAACCTCTCCAAANCCTATCGCGCAGNGCTGGCCGAACGGTTTGTCATTGAAATTCCCGAGGTTGTCACAAGGCAGGTCTCGTCCGACGGCACCCGCAAATATCTGGTGCGCATCGCCGGCGGTCACGAGGTCGAGGTGGTCTATATCCCCGATGGCGCACGCGGCACGTTGTGTATTTCGTCTCAGGTGGGCTGTACGCTGACCTGTTCGTTCTGCCACACGGGTACCCAGAAACTTGTGCGCAACCTTACAGCGGCCGAGATCATCGGCCAGGTAATGGTGGCGCGCGACGATCTGGGCGAATGGCCAGAGGTTGGCGCGCGCAAGGACGAAACGCGGCTTTTGTCTAACATCGTCCTGATGGGAATGGGNGAGCCGCTTTATAATTTCGACAACGTGCGTGACGCAATGAAGATCGCAATGGACCCGGAAGGTATCCAGCTATCGCGCCGCCGCATCACCCTGAGTACCTCGGGCGTGGTGCCAGAGATCGCTCGTACCGCGCAAGAGATCGGCTGTCTCTTGGCAATCTCGTTCCACGCCACCACGGACGAGACCCGCGACAAGCTGGTGCCGATCAACAAGCGTTGGAATATCAAGGCGCTGCTTGAGGCGTTGCGGGCCTATCCGAAAGTGTCCAATTCCGAGCGGATCACTTTTGAATACGTCATGCTGAAAGGCATCAACGACAGTGATGAAGATGCCCACCGGCTTGTGCAGCTGATCAAGGGCATTCCGGCCAAGATCAACCTGATCCCATTCAACGAATGGCCCGGCGCGCCCTATCAGCGGTCCTCGGGCAATCGTATTCACGCCTTTGCCGAGATTATCCACAATGCCGGCTATGCCAGCCCTATCCGTACCCCGCGCGGCGAGGATATCATGGCCGCCTGCGGTCAGCTGAAATCGGCCACAGAGCGGGCGCGCAAGTCAAAGCGCCAGATCGAGGCCGAGGCAGGGATGGGTAAATAGGGCGGATCTCACTTTGATTGCCAGCGGCTCATCAAGCCCTTGTGGGCTTTCTTCGCGTGGGTTTTGTTACTTCATCGTCCAGACTGTCAGTTTGCGATCAACGCCGCGAATGTCCTGGTCCGGGCAGCGGCTGAAGCCATCCAGAGCCGTCGCAACCTCGCCTGATTCCTGAACCACCTGATTGCGCAGATCGTCACTCATCACCACCCGCACGTTCAATTTTCGGGTCAGCGCCTCAAGCCGACTGGACACGTTCACCGTGTTGCCGATCACCGCAAATTCCAGCCGGTTCGCACCGATATCGCCCAGAACCACCGAGCCGTAGTGTAACCCGATCCCGGCGCAAATCTCCGGCTCTGCATCCTGCCGCCTCTCGGCATTCCATTTCTCGATTGCCTCGGCCATCGCACATGCACATTCCAGCGCGTGGGTGGCGTCGTGTTCGCCGGCAAAAGGCGTGCCAAAGGTCGCCATCAGCCCGTCGCCGAGATATTTGTCCAGCGTTCCCTCATAGCGGAAAACCTCTGCTTCCATGCGCGCGTGAAACCCGCGCAAAACCTTGATTACTTCAAACGGTTCCCGCGAGGCGGCAAATTTGGTGAAATTGACAATGTCGATGAACAGGACCGCAACCTTATGGGTTCTGATCTGCTTCAGCGGCTCATCGTTTTGCGACAACTCATCCACCACATTGGGCGAAAAATAGCGGGACAGGTTGGCGCGTTCGCGTTCAAGGCCGGCGTTGCTGACTAACAGCGCCTTGAACCTGCGCACTGAAACCCCNAGCGTCACCGCAACAATCACAAACACAACGACTTCCTGCACGCGCAGTTTGAAGTTAATNCTGTAGGGGCTCAACAAGTTAGCCAATCTGGGATTATCGCCGAAACCCTGTTGTGCCGCCGCGATCAGTTCTGGTGGTGGAACCGAAAACCACCAGACCAACGCCACTCCGATGCTCCACATACCCGCCGTCCAGGTGCCGATCGCCACCACCGTACGCCAGGAATAGGCCAAAGTGCCCGCTGCAAGAATCACAAAGAAATACAGGAAATTGTCGAACCGGTACTGCATCGGCAATGGCATATCGTTTTCGCTAAGCGGGTTGGGCATGACCATACCGACCGTCATCACCGCCAGATCGACAAAGATCAGCGCCAATTCGGGTCGCGATTGCCCGACCCTGCCAATCCGNCGCATCGCCCAGCCATTCAGCGCAAGGCACGCCAAAACNCCAAGATAATAAACCACGTCCCAATGCGGGTTGATGAACACCATCAGNACCGCGATCAGNGCCAATGCAATCCAGCGCGCCCGCAATGCAAGGNCCTGCCCCTCGGCCTTGTGTTGTTCCAGTGCGGCCTCAGTATATTTGTTCTGGGTTTTCTTGACCTCTTCGACCCGGTCCAAATAAACCGACCTTTTCTGCGAGTCAGCCTTGATTGCCTGCGCCATCTTGGGGTTCCTTTGCGAGTTGAAGGGACAGATATGTCGAATACTACCCAGTTGCACCCGGCGCGACAAAAAACCCCGCCAATGAATGGCGGGGCAAGG
>JGI24723J26617_10001296_pt1 | contig 22263 bp, 22 predicted proteins | sample Cruoilmetagenom6_FD_26617 | JGI IMG/M metagenome (IMG submission 26617)
GGGAGGAACACCCAGAGCTTGGCTGCTATCCATGTCCCGAATTGGCCATTGGACTCATTGAACATGGCGCGTAGCACTTCGTTTGTTACCGCAAGAACGATGAAGAAGACCGCCCAGTTGCGCGAAAGAAGCATCCAGCCGCGCTCAGATAGCCCTTCGAACGCGGTGCCAAGCAAGACCCGCAACAATGGCACGCCGCGCAGCCACCCGGTCAGTAGAGAAAGCCCGAAAAACAGGTAGATCACCGTAGGTTTGATCTGGATCCAGAACGCGTCCTGGAAAGCGATTGTCAACGAACCGAAAAACACAATAAGTGCCGTCGAAAGCCAAAGCATCGGCGATATCTTGCCCAGTTTCCATTTCGAGACGATNAAGGCAANGACTGCAGCGCCGACGAATGCCGCAGTGCTGCGCACCACCGCCAGCACTTCGCCAATCGCTTCGTTGGCGTCGTCGGGCGAATAGTACCGGTATGCGGCAAAGAACACGATGATCGGGCCATAGTCGACCACTAGGTTAAGCCATCCCGATTTTGGGGCGTTCTGTTCGGATGCCGGTTCTTGCTGTTCGTCCATCATGCGACTCCGGCGATTACGCGGGCAACAAGGTCGGGATCGAACGGGCGCAAGTCGTCAATGGTTTCCCCGACGCCGATGGCATGGATCGGCAAGCCNTATTGTTCCGCNGCTGCAACCAGCACGCCGCCGCGCGCGGTCCCGTCCAATTTGGTCATGATCAGGCCCGTCACTCCGGCAACTTCCTTGAATATTTCTATCTGGCTGAGTGCGTTCTGGCCATTGGTGGCATCGAGCACGAGCACCACGTCGTGCGGCGCATCCTCGTTCAACCGTCCCAGAACGCGGCGTATCTTGGACAGTTCGTCCATCAGTTCGGTCTTGTTCTGCAACCTTCCGGCGGTGTCCACGACCAGTGCATCGATGCCTTGGTCAGTCGCGGCTTTGACTGCATCAAACACGATGCTGGCCGGGTCGCCTCCTTCAGCGCCTTTTATGATTGGTATGCCCAGGCGTTCTGCCCAGACCGAAAGCTGGCTGATCGCGGCGGCTCGGAATGTGTCTCCCGCAGCCAGCATGACGGCATAGTCCTGTTCCTGGAACAGGTGTCCAAGCTTGGCGATGGTCGTCGTCTTGCCTGATCCGTTGACGCCGATCACCAGGATTACTTGTGGGCGCGGAAATGCGACAATTTCCAGCGGTTTAGCGACTGGACGAAGGATGTCGGCAATTTCGCGCGCGACGACTTCCATGATTGCGCGTTCGTCCGCATCGTTTTCGAAGCGTTCTTCGGACAGTGTGCCGCGTATGCGGGCTGCTGCTCTCGGCCCAAGGTCCGAGACAATCAGTGCATCTTCGATTTCGTCGAGTTGAGCTTCGCTCAGACGGCTCTTGGCGATTATTCCAGAGAGGTTTTCCGACAGCCTCTCGGTGGTCTTGCGAAAGCCGCCGAACAGGCGCTGGGACCAGGCATCGTCCGCGGGTGCATCGATGCTCATGCCAGCCTTCCCTCGATGACACGGGTTGGCGTGATGTCCACGATCCTTCCCGGCTCAACGCCTTCGGGCAGGCGTACTGGCGCAAAATTTTCAGCGTGGCCGGTTCCATCCCTTTCGGCGAGCACCCTGATTGACTTGCCGACCATTGCGGCAAGCCAGTTGCGCCGCTGGTAAGCCACAGCGTCGCGAACCATCGCAGCGCGCCGCTTGACCAAGCCGGGGTCAACCGCCGGCATGCGCGCCGCGGGCGTATCCGGCCGGGCCGAAAATGGAAAAACGTGGCCGTGGACTATGCCGAGCTCATGCACGATCGAGACGTTGTTGGCGTGCATCGCCTCGTCCTCGGTGGGAAATCCGGCAATGATGTCTGCGCCGAGGCCAAGGTCGGGGCGATGTTCGCGCAGCGCTGCGACAAGTCCGATCGCATCGGCGCGGGTATGGCGACGCTTCATGCGCTTGAGGATCATGTCATCGCCCGATTGCAGCGAGAGGTGGACGTGCGGCATCATTCGCGGCTCGAAGGCAAGCAATTCGAACAGCGTCTCGTCTATTTCCGCACCGTCTATGGAGGACAGCCTCAGTCTTTGCAGCTTTGGGAAGGCATCAAGGATCGCTGATACAAGATGGCCGATCCGCGGGCTGCCCGGCAGGTCTTCGCCCCAGCTCGTCAAGTCTACGCCGGTCAGCACCACTTCGTTCACCCCAGCCTCGATGTGCCGGGCGACGTCTGCCAGCACTGCCGGTATTTCTTGTGAGCGGCTTTCACCCCGGCCGCGCGGTATGATGCAGAATGTACAGGCATGATCGCAGCCGTTCTGGACCTGCACAAATGCACGNGAATACTGGGCCTGCGGGCGNGAAGNGGCAGGGGAGACGTTCCAGCTTCGCGCGTCGAGCTTGGTCTTGTTGCTGATCAGGCCATCGACTTCGGGCATTGCCGCCAGCATGTCGCGTTCGACTTCGGCAGCGCACCCGGTCACCAACAGGCGCGTATCGGGATGTCTGCGGCGCGCGCGGCGGATCGTCTGCCGGGTCTGGCGAACCGCTTCGGATGTAACTGCGCAGCTGTTAATCACGACAAGCTTGTCACTTTGCGCCAGAAAGCTGCGCATTTCCTCGCTTTCGGAGATGTTGAGCCGACAGCCAAGCGAAATAACTTCGACGGTCATGTGACCAGCCCGTAGTCCGAGGCTTCGAAACTGCCCTCATAGCTTTTCGCGGCCTGGCCGGTCATTACGATCATATCGTCCAGCCGCCATTCGATTTGCAGTGTGCCGCCAGTCAAGTGAACCGCGACCGGGCTTTGAGTTAAATCCCTGCGAATACTGGCAACTGCTGTCGCACAGGCGCCGGTTCCGCACGCGCGCGTTTCGCCAACGCCGCGCTCCCATACTCGCAGCCGTATTTCCTCACGCGACTCGATCGTCGCGACATTGACGTTGATTCGTTCGGGAAATAGCGGGTCATTCTCGATTTCGGGGCCGAGCCGCGTCAGGTCGACCGCGTCGCAATCGTCCACGAAGAACACTACATGCGGGTTGCCGACATTGACGGCGAGTGGGTTTACCAGTTCTTCCCACGCAACCGGCATCATGTGCGTGTCCAGGGCGTAACCGAGAGGAATCTTGTCCCAATCAAACTGTGGGATGCCCATTTCGACGGCGATGCCATCGTTTACTGGACTCGCATTCAGAATGCCGCCGGTTGTTTCTATGCTCACTGGCTCGCCATGNAGCAGCCCAACCGCGCGGGAGGCGTTTCCGCAGGCTTCTACTTCGCTGCCATCGGCATTGAAGATACGCATGCGCATGTCGGCCTTGCTGGACGGTTCAAGGACAATCAGCTGGTCGCAGCCGATCCCGGTCTTGCGGTCCGCCAGAGCCTTGGCTTGAATGCTGCCAATCCGTGGCAGCGGAACCTGGCGCGCGTCAAGGATGACAAAGTCATTGCCGAGGCCATGCATCTTGTTGAACGTGATCCGCATAATGCGCGCGATCTATGCCCTAGAGGGGGCTACGTCCAGTGCGGGGTAATCAGCCGTTGCTGGCCAAGCGCTTGTCTGGTGGTTCAGCCGCCTCGGGCTGGGCTTCAGCAGCGTCCTGACTTGAAGCTAGCTGCACTGCCTGCTCCCCTTTGATCGAGAGCATTCCATCCGCCGCAAGGGATTGGGCGATCTCTGACCCGGTTTCAGGCTTGCCGTAGTAGTAACCTTGCCCTTTGATGTTGTCGTATTGACGCAGCTTTTCCAGAACTTCGGGATTCTCGATCCCTTCGGCAGTGACGGGAATTCCCAACCCCTTGCCAAGCAGGGCGATGCCGTGAACGATGGTTTCGGCGTCCTGGCTTTCCATCAGGTTGCTGACGAAAGAGCGGTCGATCTTGATTCGGTCGAATGGAAGTTTGCGAAGCTGGCCGAGCGAACTGTAGCCCGTCCCGAAATCGTCAAGCGTAATGCGAATGCCCTGGTTCTTCAGGCTGGTAACAATTGTGCGCACCACACCAATATTTTCGTGCAGGCAGCTCTCAGTGATTTCGATCTCGAATCGCTCGGTAGGGAAGTTGGCTTCAAGCAATATCTTCAGCAGCTTCTGGGCAAACCATGGATCGCGCAGCTGGATCGGTGAGATGTTGACGGCCAGGGACAGGCATTGATCCCATTCCCGTGCATCGTTCAAAGCCTGACTGATCACGCTTTCAGAAAGTGCGTCTATCGCGCCAATCTCTTCGGCGATCGGGATGAAAACGTCCGGACTTACCAGCCCCAACTTTGGCGAGCGCCACCGAGCGAGCACTTCGAACCCGGTTAGTTCGCCGGTATGCAGATCAATCTGCCGTTCGTAAAACGGCACAAATTCGCCGCGCGGGATGCCTTCGCGAATTCCTGTTTCGATTTCCTTGCGAAAGCGCAGCTCTTCTTCCATCGGTTCTTCGAACCAGAAATGGCANTTCCTGCCTTGCTTCTTGGCGTGGTACATCGCGATGTCTGCCATGTGCAGCAGCGTTTGTGAATCGGTTTCACCTTCGGCGGCGAACGAACGCATGTCGCTGCGCGCGACGCCCACCGACGCCGAAACGCCAACGATGGACCCATTTACCCTTACCGTATCTGAAACAGCCTCGACAATTGCCGCTGCAAGACTTTCTATCGCGTCATTTCTCTCGGAATGTATCGGAAATGAGCAGGCGAATTCATCGCCGCCCAGCCGGGCGAAAACCGATTTGGCGGGCATCAGTGCCTGGATACGACGTGCGCATTCCTGCAGGATTTCGTCACCGGCGTTGTGTCCATGAAAATCGTTGATTTGTTTGAAATTATCCAGATCGATCATGAACGAGACGACGGTGTCACCGGTTTCGGCGCACTGGTCGAGTAGCCGGGATGTTTCCTTGTTGAGGCTGCGGCGGTTGAGACAACCGGTCAACGGGTCGGTCTCTGAGAGAATTCTGGCTCTTTCCTCGGCGCGGCGACCATCGTCGATTTCGGTTCTCAATTGGCGATAGCGCAGCCAGCCGAATACAACGAGGGCGATATTGAGCAACAGCGCGTTCACAAGGACCGCGTTGGGCGCTTCGCCAATGCCGTTGATCGAACGGACCACTTGAGGGAATACGGCTCCGCCTGTCCCGACAAACATGATGATTGCTGCAGTGGCAATGCCAAGAGCGAGAAAATCGCGGTCGGTTTTACGCAATCGCGATTTCTTCAGATCTGCAGTGATGCTTTGGTTAGTCAAACGAATTTCCCCCGCCTGCACGAACCATTTGCACTAGTAAAATAGTCTAAATTTCGAGTTAAGTAGTATTCATTAAGTCAAGAGCACGTTTGGCTTGATTGCCCTGAAAACTATCGTATTTTCAGGTGGTCAATCCAATGTCGCGGAGCCGTTGCTGAAGGTATTCATCTGCAGTTGCACTGACTGGATATCGATCAGTGTTGTCTGCCGAAATACACTGCGGAAGCGTCATAATCGGGAAGTCGCTGCGAAGATGGACGAAAAACGGCATCGAATAGCGGCTCTGGTTTATCCGCGATGCTGCAGGGTTGCAGACGCGGTGCGTTGTTGAAGGAAGGACATGATTTGTCAGGCGTTGCAGCATATCGCCGATATTCACCACCAATGCCCCATCCGGCGGATTGACTCCGCGCCAGGCTCCATCTTTGCCCAAGAGCTCGAGACCCGCTTCTTCGGCTCCCAGAAGCAGGGTGATCAGGTTGATGTCCTCATGCGGGCCGGCGCGCAGTGCCTCGCCGGTATCGGTGAGGATCGGGGGATAATGCGCAAGCCGCATCACGCTGTTGCCATCCTTTATCGCCGGGACAAACCAGTCTTTCGGTAGGCCTAGGTCGATAGCGATCCTTGACAGCAGGCAGGCACCAACGCGGTCGAATTCCCGGTAGAGGGCCAGGAATGTTTCGCGAAAGCCCGTTGGGCGGGCAGGCCAGATATTGGGCGGCATCAAATCGCCCAGCGCATGTGCTTCCGGCAAATCGCGGCCAACGTGCCAGAACTCCTTGAGATCGTGGGTCTTTGCACCTTTGGCAATTTCTGTCCCGAACGGGGTGTAGCCGCGCGCACCAGCCAGCCCGGCCTTATGATAGCTGCGCTTTTCTGCTTCGGGCAGCGCAAAGAATTCCGCAGTCAGGCGCCAGCTTTCCTCTATCAGTGCCGCACTGATTCCGTGATCGCGCACCATGGCAAAACCGAAATTGCGAAAGCTGGCACCGATTTGCTGGGCAAACCTTGCATCGTCCTCGCTCATGCTGAGAACGGGGATTGCGGCATCTTCCATGCTGGCGATCTTTCCGGGCTGGCGTTAAACGGGGGGTAGCACCGAGTCCTAGAGCAAACCCAAAAGGCGATCCATGAGCAAGACAAACCCATGAGCAAGACAATGCGCTATTGGCTGATGAAGTCTGAACCCAACGCCTACAGCTGGGATGACCTGATCGCGGAAAAAGAAACCATTTGGGACGGTGTGCGCAACCACCGTGCGACCAATAATATGCGCGCAATGAAGGTGGGAGAGGAAGTCTTTTTCTACCACTCGAACATCGGCAAGGAAATTGTCGGCATCGCGAAGGTCAGCGAGGCCGGACTGCTCGACCCGACAGATTCGGAAGGCAAGTGGGCGACAGTCAAGATCAAGCCGGTAAGGAAGCTCGACCGGCCAATCACCTTGAAGGAAATCAAGGCAGACCCGGCGCTGGCAGACATTGAATTGATCAGGCTGTCACGATTGTCAGTTGCCGAACTGACGCCGAAGGAATTCGACTATATCGTGAAACTGGCGGGCAAGCCCTGTCCCGAAACGGGATAGACGAAGCCAGCGGTCTGGCGCGAAGGTAAACGAATTCCTAACGTCCGTGCCATGCAAAGCAAACGTCGTTCACTCGCACTGACAACCGAAGCTGCTTGTCATCCATTTCGCCAGAGCTTGCCGCCCCATGTCTGCAAGGTCCTGATCGCCCAGCCGGGGGAGCCGCCGCGCTGGCACCGCATCGACGCAAATGATGTGCGAGGTTTCCTGACCGCCTATTGCGCCATGTTCCTGGCGGTGATGGTCTTTATTTCCTGATATAGTGCTGGCGCGTATTTTGGCGGGTCAGGGGGCTGTCGCTGCCTCGACTTCTGCGCGCCGCAACAAGTGTCCAAGCCAGGCTGTGCCCGCGCAGCACAGGGCGATAATCAGCAGCTGTTCGATAATCGCCACTCCGACCACGGAGAGCAACATGGCGGCTACGGATCCGATGACCATCGCTCCTGAATTGACGATGTTGTTTGCAGCGATGGTCCGTGCGGTCTGCGACTTGTCAACGAATGTTGTCAGGAACGCATAGAGCGGGACAACAAACATGCCGCCGGCGATTGCTATGAACAGAAGTGATAGCAGCAGCGGAATTGCCAGCGGCTGGCTTACGAATGTCGCAACATCCATCAATTCGCCGGTATGGCGCTCGCCCCACAAGCGGCAAAGGATCTGGAACAAGACCAGGAAAATTGCCATCGCGATGACCGAAGCGGGCGCGTAACGCGCCGAAACCGTGCCTTTGAGCAAGGCATTGATCGACATCGAGCCGATCGCAATGCCAACCGAGAACATCACTAGGAACAGGCTTGCCACTTCCTTGCCAGCGGAAAGCACGTTCTTGGCCAGCGGCGGAAACTGGATGAACAGGACAGTTCCGATTGCCCAGAACAAGCTGATTGCCATAATCGCGAGATAGACTCGCCGATCGTGCATCGTGTTTCGGACCAGGTTGTAGGAAGAGCGCACGATATTGAAATCGAGCGGCTCGGGTTCAGCCATTGGCGGGGCAGGGGGTACTTGCCTGCCTGCAACATACCCAACCAGGGCGATGGCGATAACCGCAACAGCTGCGGATTGCGCGCTGATCCAGCCTGCGACGATGGTTCCAGCCAGGATTGCAATGTAGGTTCCTGCCTCGACCAGTCCGGTTCCGGCCAGCACTTGCTCGCGCTCCAGGTGCTGGGGCAGGATTGCGTACTTGATCGGGCCAAAGAATGTGGAATGGATGCCCATCCCGAACAATGCGAGCATCATCAGCGAAATTGCGATCGATTGCGTGCCGATCCCATTCCACACCATCGCCAACCCAGCACCGCCCACCAGCATGATCAGGATCTCGCAAAGTTTCACGATGCGAATGATCTTTGCTTTGTCGCGCATGTCGGCAAGCTGTCCGGCGAGGGCAGACAGCAAAAAGAAGGGCAGGATGAAGACAGCAGAAGCAACGGCGCTGAAGCGTGCTTCCTCGCTCTCCGAATCGTAGACACTGTAGACGGCGAACAGCACCATCGCGTTCTTGAACAGGTTGTCGTTGAACGCGCCAAGCATCTGCGTGACGAACAGCGGCAGGAATCGGCGCGCCTTAATAAGGTTCGTCGTTGCCGTCATGTCCTCGCTTCGGAAAAAAGCCCACGTGCCGTGCGGACATTTAGCGGGAACGCCAAGCGCCACAACCCCTGCGAACGGGTTTTCATCGTCGCATTTTGAATTGCAGGTCTTTTTCGAGCAGGCCTTCGTCGCTATGGTTGGTTGGCAATGCAAACTCTGCCGAATCTCCTGACCCTGTCACGCATCGTTACGGTGCCTGTTCTTGCCGCCCTGCTGTGGTGGCCAAAGTGGGAGATGGGCTACCTCATCGGTTTCGGGGTCTATTGCCTGATGGGCATTACGGACTATTTCGATGGCTATCTTGCCCGCTCTCAGGGCACGGTCTCGAAGCTGGGCGTATTTCTTGATCCGATTGCCGACAAGATCATGGTCGCCGCGGTAATTCTGGTGCTGACGGCGCAAGGCCGGCTGAGCGGTCCTTATGTCGGAGACCTGCACGTTATCGCAGGGCTGATAATTCTGATCCGCGAGATAGCGGTTTCAGGCTTGCGGGAGTTTCTTGCTGGTCTGCAGGTGTCAATGCCAGTCTCGAAGATGGCGAAATGGAAGACAACGTTACAGCTTGTCGCGCTTGGCGCGTTGATCCTTGCAGGCGCATTTCCTGAGCAGGAGTGGATTCACCTTGTCGGCCTTGCCAGCTTGTGGGCCGCTGCTGCGCTGACACTTGTTACCGGCTGGGATTACTTGCGGGTTGGCCTCAAGCACATGGATTGACATAGGAATTTCCGTGAACCCCATAGACGTGAACCCCGTAGAAAGGCGTGCCGCATGGCCAGCGAATTGATAACCTGCACGATCAATGACGGGTTGTGCACGATTGCCCTCAATCGGCCAGACAAACTGAACGCACTGCAGTTCGAGACAATCAAGCAGTTGGGTGAGAGCCTCGACAGGATTGAATTTGAAGAGGTGGGTTGTGTCCTGTTGACGGGGAATGGGCGAAGTTTTTGTGCGGGGCTCGATCTTGACGATCTTGCCGCCGGGAACAAGCGCGGGGATGTTAAAGAGTTCGATTCCAATGTCGTAGAAAGGCTCGCCAATCTCCCTGTTCCCGTTGTCGCAGCGGTGCGTGGCCACTGTTACACCGGTGGGCTGGAGCTTGTGCTTTCCGCAGACATTATTCTGACGACGGACACCGCGAGGTTTGCAGATACCCATGCCAAGTGGGATCTGGTGCCGATCTGGGGTATGACACAGCGCCTTCCGCGCCGCATCGGTCGGCAAAAGGCCACGGAGATGATGTTTTCCTCCCGCACTTATTCAGGTGTTGAGGCAGCTGCGATGGGTCTTGCCAACTACAGCTTCCCCGAGGACACGTTCGACGCAGAGGTGCGCAGGATGTGCGACGATATTCTTGGCAACAGCCGCCGCTCAATTCGTGCGATCAAGAAACTGCTGCTGGATACAGAAGGTATGCGACTTGGTGAGGGGATCGCATGGGAATCGCATCGCGGCGAAGGTCATGGCCCAGACTTTGAAGCGCGGCTGGCAGCTATGCGTTAAGGCGCCAATGCGGAATACCGGCAACGTCAGCCGGTGCGAAGCTCTTCTGCAAGCAGCCGAAATTCGTCTCCGCGCGGGCTGTTCTTGCGCCACACAAGCGCAATTTCGCGATTTGCGTTGTTTGATTTCAAGGGACGGGCGATGACATTGGTGCCGTTGAGTATACCGGCATCGAGCGCCATCTCCGGCAGCATCGTCAGGCCAAGCCCATTATCGACCATCTGCACCAATGTGTGCAGGCTGGTGCCGATCATTGTCGCACTCGCACGCAATTCGGGGCGGTTGCATGCGGCCAAGGCATGGTCTTTCAGGCAGTGCCCGTCTTCAAGCAGCAATAGCCGGTTCTCGTCGATTTTCGATGGCAGGACCTCATCAGGTGGATTGCGCGGGTCGTCATGCGGAAACGCGACATAAAACGCATCCAGCTCAATCGATTCCTTTTCGATCTCGCCAGTGGGATAGGGCAGGGCGAGCAACACGCAGTCGGCCCGGCCATGATGCAACGATTCCATCGCCGCAGCGCTGGGTTCTTCGCGCAGGAACAATTTAAGGTTCGGCCGCTCACGCCTCAATCGGGGCAGCATGCGCGGCAACAGGAACGGTGCGATTGTCGGGATCACGCTCATCCGCATTTCGCCTGACAGTGGCTGCCCGCTTGATTGCACGAGGTCAGACAGTTCCTCGGTTTCGCGCAGGATGCGGTGCGCCCGTTCGACCACCGCATTGCCCAGCGGCGTAAATCGCACGGCGCGTTTAGTGCGCTCGACGAGCACCACGCCCAACAGTGTTTCGAGATCGCGCAGGCCTGCCGAAAGCGTCGATTGTGAGACGTAGCAGGATTCGGCAGCGCGGCCGAAATGCTCGTGTTCATGCAGCGCGACGAGATACTGAAGCTGCTTGAGTGTGGGGTGATAGGCTGTCATCTGTGAGCCTGTCTGCGGCTATTCCGCCGCGCCCGAAGCAGGGTCATCTGCTTCATCGATACCAGAAGCAGGTTCATCTGCTTCATCAACGTGCGTCATCTTGAGCTTGCCTCCAACTACCGCGAAGGCCAGCTTTCCTTCGACCAGGTCAAGTGCATCGTGCCCGAATTGTTCGTAGCGCCAGCCGTCCAGAATCGACAGGTTCTTGCGAATACCGGCCGCGAGTTGTTCCAGTTCGTCGCTGCGCGCCAGCAATCGTGAGGCGACGTCGATTTCGCGTGACCTGATCTTGAGCAGCAACTTGAGCAAATCTGCGACCAACGCGCCTTCTTTGCCCAGCGGAGCGCCGCGACCGCTGCGTGCTGGAATTTCATCGCTGGGCAGTGGTNCAGCGCTTTCAAGCGTTGCCATCAGCCGCCTGCCAATCTCATTGTCTTTCCAGCCCTGGGANAGGCCCCGCACCTTGGCGAGGTCGGCCTGNCGTTTTGGTGGATGGCTGGCAATGTCGGCAAGCGTTTCATCGCGNACGATTCGGCCGCGCGGGATATTCTTNCCCTGCGCTTCGTGTTCGCGCCACGCNCCCAGTGCTTTCAGGCGCCCCANAACCGCCGGATTGCGGCCGGAAGCCTTGATCCGGCGCCAGGCCTTGCTCGGATCGCTGCGATATTTCTCCGGGTCGGCGAGCTTTTCCATTTCGGCATCGAGCCACTCACCGCGCCCGGTCTGGATGAGTTTGTTGAGAATTCTGGCAAACACATCGGAAAGGTGCGTCACATCGCCGATGGCATATTCGATCTGGCGGTCAGTCAGAGGGCGGCGCGACCAGTCAGTAAACCGCGCGCCTTTGTCCACCGCGATGCCAAGCCAGCTTTCAACGAGGTTCGAGTAGCCGATCTGTTCGGACTGGCTGATCGCCATCATCGCGATCTGCGTATCGAANATGGGGTGCGGCGTGCGGCCTGTGAGGTTGTAAATAATTTCCACGTCCTGCCCGCCGGCGTGGAAGACCTTGAGCACATCTTCGTTGTCGGTCAGCAGGTCCAGCAGCGGCGACAAATCCATGCCGTCAGCCAGCGGATCGATTGCAGCGGCTTCCTGTGTGTCCGCGATCTGCACCAGGCACAGCTCTGGCCAATAGGTGTTCTCGCGCATGAATTCCGTGTCGACCGAAACGAAATCTGATTTGGACAGGCGCTTGCAAAGCGCGGCCAGTTCATCACTGGTTGTGATCAAAGGATGTATCTTCATAGCACTTTCTGTATGGCCCGTGCGAGCCTGCGGCTTGACAAATGCGCGGCCATCGCCTGTTAGCCGCGGCCAACTTCCCTGCCTTATCGTTGCCCGAATGGAAAGAAGATATGCATCCCTTTCGCACACATAATTGCAGTGCCCTGAAGGCAGGAGACGTCGGCGAGGCGGTTCGCCTGTCCGGATGGATCCACCGCAAGCGCGACCACGGCGGCGTGTTATTCGTCGATTTGCGCGATCATTACGGAATAACCCAGGTCGTTGCCGACAGCGACAGCCCGGTGCTTCCAATTCTCGAGTCGCTGCGCGTGGAAAGTGTGGTCACCATCGATGGCGAGGTGAAGGCGCGCGATGCCGAGGCTGTGAACCCCAACCTTCCGACAGGCGAAATCGAAGTGTTTGCGCGCTCTTGCACGGTTCAGTCGAGCGCGGATGAATTGCCGATGCCGGTTGCAGGTGAGCAGGATTACCCTGAGGATATTCGCCTCAAGTACCGCTATCTCGATCTGCGGCGTGAGCAGGTGCATGCCAATATGATGCTGCGCAGCAATGTCATCGCAAGCTTGCGCAATCGCATGAACGATCAGGGTTTCAATGAGATTCAGACCCCGATCCTGACAGCCAGTTCACCCGAAGGCGCGCGCGATTATCTCGTGCCCAGTCGCGTCCATCCGGGCAAGTTCTATGCGCTGCCGCAGGCTCCGCAGATGTTCAAACAGTTGTTGATGGTTGCCGGATTCGAGAAGTATTTCCAGATCGCGCCGTGCTTTCGCGACGAGGACGCGCGGGCCGACCGCTCCCCCGGCGAATTCTACCAGCTCGATTTTGAAATGAGTTTCGCAACGCAGGACGACGTGTTCGAAGCAATCGAGCCGGTCCTGCACGGTGTGTTTGAGGAGTTCGGCGGAGATCGGACTGTTACGCCAGCCCCGTTCCCACGCATCCCTTACGCCGAAGCAATGCTCAAATACGGTTCCGACAAGCCGGATTTGCGCAATCCGCTGATAATCACAGACGTTACGCAGCACTTTGAAAAATCCGGGTTCGGCCTGTTTGAAAAAATTGTCGGCGGTGGCGGTGCCGTGCGTGTTGTCCCGGCGCCGAATACTGCGGAAAAGAGCCGCAAATTCTTTGATGACATGAACAACTGGGCGCGCGGCGAAGGCTTTGCCGGGCTAGGATATGTAACCCGAAAGGGCGGTGAGTTCGGTGGCCCGATTGCCAAGAATCACGGCCCCGACAACATGGCGAAGATATACGACGAGCTGGGCCTGGGCCCGGACGATGGTCTGTTCTTCGCTGCGGGCAAGGCCGGCGAGGCAGCAAAGCTGGCCGGGGCTGCACGCACTCGTGTCGCTGAAGAACTGGACCTGATCGAGCAGGGTTGTTTCAAATTCTGCTGGATCGTTGATTTCCCGATGTACGAGTATGACGAAGAGCTGAAAAAGATCGATTTCAGCCACAACCCGTTCTCGATGCCGCAAGGCGAAATGGAAGCGCTCGAGACGATGGACCCGCTTGAAATCAAAGCCTGGCAGTACGATATCGTCTGCAATGGCGTGGAGCTGTCATCTGGCGCGATCCGGAATCATCGCCCCGATATCATGTACAAGGCGTTCGAGATTGCAGGCTATTCGAAGGCTGACGTGGATGAGAACTTCACCGGCATGATTACGGCGTTCAAGTATGGCGCGCCGCCGCATGGGGGTTCGGCGCCGGGTGTTGACCGCATTGTCATGCTTTTGGCGGACGAGCCGAATATTCGCGAAGTCGTTGTTTTTCCGATGAATCAAAAAGCGGAAGACTTGTGATGATGAACGCTCCGTCCGATGTCAGCGCGCGCCAGCTGCGCGAATTGCACTTGCGGATTGTTGAACCGCAAAAGGGTTGAGATTGCACTTGCCACGGCTTGCCAGCGCTGGCGTTGCCCTCTAGGGCAATTTTCATGTTTTCATCCTCAGTTTCAGAAGGGGCATTTTGATGAGCGATACCGCCGATCGGGTTAAGAAGATCGTCGTTGAACACCTTGGTGTCGAGGCCGACAAGGTCACCGAAGACGCCAGTTTTATAGACGATCTGGGCGCAGACAGTCTCGACATTGTNGAGCTNGTCATGGCGTTCGAAGAAGAATTCGGCGTTGAGATCCCGGATGANGCTGCTGAAAAAATCAGCACGGTTTCCGATGCGATCAAGTACATTGAAGACAACAAGGGCTGAGCGCTCAATCGCGCCTTCNGGTTGCAATGTTGCAATTGCACAGCGCAAATGAAGGTGTTGATCCTTGTCATTGCAGGGACAGGCAGGCTCGGCCCGGTGGGTTGAGCCTTTCCTGTTTGTAGCAAGGCGTTTGCTAGCATTCGGAGGAATTCATGCGTCGCGTTGTCGTTACCGGACTTGGCCTTGTCACGCCGCTTGGCGGAGATGTGGAAACGAGTTGGAGCAACCTGATAGCGGGTAAGTCCGGCGCGGGACCGATCGAGCGCTTCGACGCGTCCGACCAGAAATGCCGCATCGCTTGCGAAGTAAAACCTGCTGATCACGAATGGGGCTTCGACCCCGGAAAGCGCGTTGACCACAAGATCCAGCGCCAGGTCGATCCCTTCATCATTTACGGCATTGATGCCGCCGGACAGGCTCTCGAAGATGCTGGCCTGACTGAAATGACAGAGGAAGAGCGCTACCATGCCGGTTGTTCGATCGGTGCCGGGATCGGCGGTTTGCCGGGTATCGAAGCGGAATCAATCGTGCTCCATACCAAGGGACCGGGCCGCGTCAGTCCGCACTTTGTGCATGGTCGGCTGATCAATCTGATTTCTGGACAGGTTTCGATCAAATACGGCCTGATGGGGCCTAACCATGCCGTGGTGACGGCCTGTTCGACGGGCGCGCACTCGATTGGTGATGCTGCTCGGATGATCAAGGACGGCGATGCCGAAGTCATGCTGGCTGGCGGCGCAGAGGCTACGATCTGCCCCATCGGGATTGCCGGATTTGCCCAGGCGCGCGCATTGTCGACCAATTTCAATGACGATCCGCAGCGGGCAAGCCGCCCATACGACGTCGATCGCGATGGCTTCGTAATGGGTGAGGGCGCTGGCGTTGTCGTGCTTGAAGAATATGAGCGTGCGAAGGCGCGCGGGGCCAAGATTTATGCCGAAGTGACAGGATATGGCCTGTCGGGCGACGCGCATCACGTCACCGCCCCGCACCCTGAAGGCTCCGGCGCGTTTCGCTCGATGCAGATGGCGCTTCGCAAGGCCGGTGTCGAACCGTCCGGGATCGACTATATCAACGCGCACGGCACATCGACGCCGCTGGGCGACGAGCTTGAGCTGGGCGCAGTCCGGCGTTTGTTCGGCGATGCCATTTCCACTGTTTCGATGAGCTCTACCAAGTCTGCTATCGGCCATTTGCTTGGCGGTGCAGGCGCGGTTGAATCGATCTTTTGCATCCTCGCGATGCGTGATCAGATCGTGCCCCCAACGTTGAACCTGGATAACCCAAGCGAAGGCTGCGCCGGTGTGGACCTTGTGCCCAAAGTGGCCAAGAAGCGTAAAGTTGAGGCGGTGCTTAACAACAGNTTCGGCTTTGGCGGCACCAATGCCAGCCTTGTATTGCGCAAGATCGACTAGGTCTGTGCGCGAGGTTTCAGCGATATGATCTCGCAGCGTGGCTGCGGATTGGCCGCTGTGCTTGCGATGATGCTGGTTGTCACCGGCTGGGTATTGCTCGGTGGATGGTTTGGCGCAGGCCCGCTTGAAAAGAAGACAGCGTTCATCGTTCCCAGCGGGTCTAGCCTGAATGCCGTTGCTGCCAAGCTGGAAAACGAAGGCCTGATCGAATCCGCGAAAGGTTTTTCGCTGCGCGCTCGCGTGATCGGTGGAGGTTCGCCAATCAAGGCTGGCGAGTTTCTGTTGCCTGCGGGGGCAAGCCCGTCGCAGATCCTCTCAATCATCCAGAGCGACGAGGTTATCCGCCGGCTTGTGACAATTCCTGAAGGCATGCCGTCTATCATGGTTCATGAACGCTTGATGGCGCAGCGGCACCTGACCGGCGATATTGCCGTACCTGCCGAAGGGTCCGTTCTTCCCGACAGCTATGATTTTGAGCGCGGGGAATCGCGCCAGGCCGTGCTGCGCCGGATGCAGGCGGCGATGAGCAAGACCTTGAAAGAACTGTGGGCAAAGCGCGCGCCTGGAATTGCGGTGACAACGCCGGGTGAAGCAGTCGTGCTGGCCGCGATTGTGGAAAAGGAAACCGCCAAGCCATCTGAACGGCGCAAGGTTGCCGGACTTTATTCCAACCGGGTGAAGCGAGGTATGCTGCTTCAGGCCGATCCGACAATCATCTATCCGATCACCAAGGGGAAACCACTTGGAAGGCGCATTCGCCAATCCGAAATCCAGGCAATAAACGGTTATAATACTTATACAAAAATAGGGCTTCCGGTCGGGCCGATCACGAATCCGGGGAAAGCCTCGATTGCTGCGATACTCAATCCTGCGAAAACCAATGCGGTGTACATGGTCGCCGATGGCTCTGGCGGCCATGCGTTTGCCGAAACGCTTGAAGAGCACAATCGCAATGTTGAAAAGTGGTTTGCAATTCGCCGCGCGTGGAGAAATGTGATCGGCAAGGACGATTACAGAAAGATATATAATCGTCTGGAACGATAAGGGCTAAGTGCTTATCTAAAGTTCACGAAGCAACAAGCAAGGATGTGAACTGATGATTGGCCGCACGATACCAGATGTAACCCTGAAGACCCGTGTCCGTGACGAAAGTATCGGCGGGGACAACCCGTTCCGTTGGCAGGACATGAATGTCCGCAAAGAATTTTCCGGCAAGAAGATCGTGGTATTCTCGCTGCCCGGCGCATTCACGCCGACCTGCAGCAACGAACAATGCCCGAAATTCGACCGGCTTTATGACGAGTTCAAGGAATTGGGGGTCGACGAGATTTACTGCGTCTCGGTCAACGATGCGTTCGTGATGTATCAATGGGGCAAGCATCTTGGCCTGAAGAACGTGAAGCTGCTTCCCGATGGTTCGGGCGACTTTACACGGCGCATGGGCATGCTGATCAAGAAGGACCACCTCGGCTTTGGCGCGCGCAGCTGGCGCTATGCAATGGTCGTCGAGGACAACGGCATAACAGACTGGTTCGAGGAGCCGGGCATCAACGACGTCGGTGATGATGACGATCCCTATGGTGAAACTTCGCCCGAAAAGTTGCTCGAAGCGCTGAAGGCGAAGTTGGCCGCTGCAACGTGAGCGAACGTGCCCCGGGCCAAAGCCTCATCCCCCCGCCGGCCCGGGGCGCACCTTTGCTTGTCACGGCAGAATTGCCGTCTGACATACTGGTATGGGCCGATGCGATGCGACAGGCGCATTTTCCGCCGGAACGCAACAAGTTGAAAGCGCATGTGACCTTGTTCCATGCGCTACCGCCATCTGTTGAGGATGAACTTGGAACCTTGCTGGCGCAGCTTGCCAAGGGCGAAGGACCAAAGGCCCGCGTAACCGGGCTGATGAAACTGGAAGGCGGGACAGCGCTTGCGCTTGAGAGCCCCGGCATGGCCGAGGTGCACGGTGTGATCCAGGATCGCATGCACGGCCTGATGATACCGCAGGACACGCACGAATTGCGCCTGCATATCACCATTCAAAACAAGGTATCGGCTAATAAGGCGAGGGCGCTCCAAACCGATCTCGGACCCAAACTGGAGCGCCGCGTATTTCATTTTATCGGCTTCGGGCTTCATGCATTCGTCGATGGCCTGTGGCGGCCGATCCGGACGTTTCCTTTTCGCGGTTAAACGAATCGTAGTGGGCTATCTGCCATACGATATGGATGGTTGACCGCACCGGGGGGCAGCCGTAAAGAGCGCGGCCTGCACCATAGCCACTGGCGGTCGCAGGACGGGTTTGGCGGAGTAGCTCAGTTGGTTAGAGCAGCGGAATCATAATCCGCGTGTCGGGGGTTCAAGTCCCTCCTCCGCTACCACGCCGCCGGAACTCTAACTTACCCGGTGGACCACCCTGATGGGGCAGGTCACCGCGTTGGTTGAGGCCTAGAGGAACGCTTTTACGTCGCTTACGAAGCGCTCGAACTGGTCGTGGTGCAGCCAGTGACCGGCATTCTCGTATTCGATCACACTGGCGTCCTGAAAGTGGCTCAGGCGGCCATCGACTTCCGGATTTGATGCCCANCTGTCCGCGCCATAGAGCAACAGGAGCGGNCAGGTGATAGCCTGCCAGAGCTTCTCTTGATCCTCATATGAAATATCTGTGGCCGACCACACGTTGAGGTAGTTGTCGAACTTCCAGCTCCAGGTACCGTCTTCGTTGCGGCTTGCGCCATGGATTGTGAGATGCCGTGCCTGTTCTTCCGTCAGAAAGCTGTTTTCTTCTTTCATCCGGGCGTAAGCTGTTTTGAGCGTGTCATAACGCCGCGGCGTGCGGCCAGCCGCCTTGCGCTTCTCGGCAATCCACTGACGCAAGCGTTCGGCCCTGCCCTTCGATTCGATTTCCTTGCGCATTTTCGGCGAGGGTCCGAGGCCTTCAATGTTGACCAGTTTTCTTACTTTTTCGGGGTAAAGACCGGTAAAGCGCGTGGCGATGTTCCCGCCAAGTGAATGGGCGATAATCGTTACAACGTCGTGGTCCAGCGTGTGAACAAGCTGCGCGAGATCATAGACGAACGCATCCATCCCGTAATTGCCTTCCGGAGACCACTGGCTGTCGCCGTGGCCGCGAAGGTCCGGGCAGATGACGTGCCAGTCCTTGTGTAATTGCTCCACCACCCAGTCCCAGCTGCGGCAATGATCGCGTCCGCCATGCTGAAGTATCAGTGGAGGCGCGTCCGGATTGCCCCAGTCGACATAGTGCAGCCGAAGACGCTGTGAGATAAAGCTGTTCGAGGTCGGTCCGTGCAAGTTCATGCCAAAGGGCATTGCGCTACCGCGCCGAAACCGTCAATTGCCACCAGCGAAACAATTTTATCTGGAAATGCAGCTGGCGCGTTTACGTCGGAATGCGGAGGACTATATGGCCACACACAGCACACGCATGCTTATCATCGGTTCTGGCCCGGCAGGGCTCTCTGCCGCGATTTATGGCGCCCGCGCCGGTATGGAGCCGATTGTGGTGCAGGGACTGCAACCTGGCGGTCAATTGACGATCACTACTGATGTCGAGAATTATCCTGGCTTTCGCGATGTCATCCAGGGGCCGTGGCTGATGCAGGAAATGCAGGGGCAGGCTGAGCACGTTGGCACTCGGATGATGTGGGATACGATCACCTCGGTTGATCTCGATGGCCCAAAGTTCATTGCCCATGGTGACGGCGGCGACCTTTATGAAGGCGATACGCTTGTGATCGCGACAGGCGCGCAGGCGAAGTGGCTTGGCGTTCCGGGAGAAGCAGAACTGAGCGGCAAGGGGGTTTCGGCCTGTGCAACTTGTGACGGCTTTTTCTTTCGCGGCAAGAAAGTCGCAGTGATCGGCGGTGGCAACACTGCCGTTGAGGAAGCGCTCTATCTCACCAACCATAGCGATGACGTGACGTTGATCCATCGCCGCGATTCGCTGCGTTCCGAGAAGATCCTGCAGGACCGCCTGCTAAACCATCCCAAGATTTCAGTGTTGTGGAACAAGCGCGTCGATAGTTTTCAGGCCGGAGATGGCGGTGCGCTGGCATCGCTTGCGCTGGTCGATACGCAGACTGGCGAGGAAAGCAGTTTTGGCACTGATGGTGCTTTCGTCGCTATCGGCCATGCGCCTGCAACGGAGTTGTTCAAAGGTAAGGTGGAGATGGACGGCGGCGGCTATCTCATCGTTGAGCCCGGAACGCCCAAGACGGCGATTCCTGGCGTGTTTGCATGCGGCGATGTAACGGACCGCGTCTATCGTCAGGCAGTGACAGCGGCGGGCACCGGCTGCATGGCGGCGCTTGATGCAGAACGTTACCTCGCTGAAAAGGAATTTGCCGACAAGGCCAGCGTCGCAGCGCAATAATCCGCGCCAGCGTTCAATTTTCCCGTAACTGTTCCAATACTTGCGCGAGCAGCCATTCACGTGCCGCTGGCTCGACATAGGCGTGTGTCGCGTCTGGACAGCGGCGGATTCGGGGATCGGCCTTGTTCCACGATGAAAGGAAAGCCTGTCCGGTTCTGTCTCGCTCGGCGACAAGGAACACGATTGCGCCCTGATACCTTTCAATACCTGCTGCCATGTCCTGGACCAGTCCGCTGGCCGGCGGGGCAGGGCGAAGCGCGTTCTTCAGGCTAGAAACCAGCGAGCCAAGCGAGACTTTGCCAGTCAGCAGGCGCTTGATCGCAGCTGGATCGGCAAGGCGGCGGCGATAGTGATCGCGCACAGCATCGGGCGAGGGTTCTTCCTCCTCGCCATCCTCAAATGTCCAGGGGTTGGAGAGGATCAGGCCTTGCGTCCCGGCACCACTGATCAGCATAAGCGCGCTCGCCGCATCGCAATTTCCGAATGCGACAATGCGTGTCAGTTGCGGGCACTCGGTTCTGAACGCAGCAAGCGCGGCGGCAATATCCGGCCCGCTTGAAGTGAACTCGCCGTTGGGGCCTTCGCTATCGCCGGTTCCGCGCCGGTCGAACCGGAATGCAGGGAATCCATGCTCGGCGACTTGTGCGGCAAATTGGGCCTGACTTGCGAATGCGCCTGAACGTACTTCATTGCCGCCTGTGACGATCAGCAATCCGGTTGGCGCGTTGCCTTGATCGAGTGTGCCGACGAGATTCGAGCTCTCGCTTGTGAATGTCAGATGGCGGCGGCTCATGCCTGCAATCCGATCGCAAGCACAGCGGCCAGTGCATCGGCTTGTTCGCGGCTTTCGCCCGGCTCTGCGCGCAGCCACAGGCCACTGCCGCCGATCGTGTCCTGACCGATCTGGTGAATCGCAGCATCGGCCGCGGGTTTGAGCGATTGGAATGCCTCAATGAAATCCGCGCCAAGTCCATATCCGACAAGCTCAATGCCTTCAGCCTGTCCAATCTTCATTAGGCCATCGCTGGTTTCCTCGGTTCCCGCCTCACGCGAAGCGAGGATACGCGCGCGGATCATCTGGCGCAGGATCGCGGGGCCCTTGGCAGGTGCATAGTGCCAGCGCGTGAGATCGGTTGGCGTGAACAGGCAGCCACCCCTTATCCCGAGGACGTGCGCTGTGCCAAAGTGGCGTGCCGCTGCGCCGATCGCATCGCGCCAGTCTTCGCAGCCCTGCGTTTCGAGGCGCTGGAGGCTTTCGTTTGTGCCCGGCATGTCAACCAGGAAGCTGTCGATCCCGGCACGTTCGAGCCTGCGCATGACTTCCACGCTTAGCCGCCGCATCCGGTTGGCTTCGTCGAACAGCGCAGGAACTATCAGCAATCGCTTGTCAGCTCCGGCATCGCACACAAGTGCATATTCCTCGGCAAAGCTGCCTCCGGGAAGCGGACATGGCCAAGTCGTTGGCGTCACGATTGGGCGCGTTTCGCCTCGGCAAAGGCAAGGAGCGAGCCGAAGGTTTCCAACATCTCACCATCGATGTCATCGTCTTCGATCAGGATATCGAGGCGATCTTCCATCTCGGTCAGAAGCCCTGCGACGGCCATTGAATCGAGTTCGGGCAAATGGCCGAACAGGCCGGTGCTACCGTCAAAGCCATCGACCTGGCTGGGTTTCAAGCCGAGCACATCGCTTAGAATCCGGCGCAGGAGCTGATCTGTCTGGTCTTGCATGGCCCCCTCAATGCTTGTTGCAGTGCAATATACTCGGGCTCTAGACATGCTTGTTGCGTCCGGCAAGTCGCTGCAAGCCCGTTTTGGCTAAATTCAGCCAGTTTTGTGGGCTGGATGGGCGCATCATATCCAGTTTGTAGCGCGTGCGCACATGTTCCATCCAGTCGCGCTTGTAGGGATCGTCTCCGGTCCCGAAATCGACGAGATCGACTTTGTCTTCGTCGATAACATGGGCAAACAGCGCGGCGCTTAGCACAGAACCAGGCGAGAGCGGCTTGGCATCCTCACGGTGGGCAAGCTTGTGAATGAAGGCGGTTCCGCCCTCGACGCTCCACATCTGGGCCGCGATAGCCTTGCCATCGAAACTGGCGTCTTTCGCATAAGCAACGGCAAGCCGCAGACGTCCGGC
>JGI24723J26617_10001297_pt1 | contig 22257 bp, 20 predicted proteins | sample Cruoilmetagenom6_FD_26617 | JGI IMG/M metagenome (IMG submission 26617)
AACTCACGTTCGCGTTCGCGCGCAAAGGTATCGGTTTCGAGGTTATGGATACGGCGGCGGCTGCCCGTACGTTTAATGTGCTGGCCAACGAAGGCCGTAAGGTAGCGGCGGTGCTGTATTTGTAGGGGGCAGCAGGTTGCGGCAGGAAGCAATGCTTCAGTCGAGAACAACATCACCCGAGATGCCATGGCTCTCCAACATCTCACGAAGATTCTTCAGCGCATCAAGCTGAATCTGCCGAACGCGTTCACGCGTAACGCCGATCTCATCCCCAATCTGTTCCAGCGTCGCACGGCGATACCCATGCAGCCCAAAGCGACGCTCGACTACTTCGCGTTGCTTCTCGCCAAGTTCGCATACCCAATGGTCGACAATGTCGTTGACGTCCTCGCGTTGCGCGCAGCGTGACGGTTCACCGGATCGCCTCGCACGCAGGCGATCAACGGGCCCATCGCCCTCGCCGTTGGGTCCGCCGGCACGTAGCGTAACTCGTTCGTGCAGGCTCATCAGGCGTTCGATATCAGGGACATCTCGCTCCAGGTGATCGGCAATTTCCTGTATCGACGGCGCACGATCATACTTTTGCCGAAGCCGGCGCGTGGCCCGCAGGCACGAGTTAATGTCCTTGATAATGTGTATGGGCAAACGCACCGTGCGTGACTGGTTCATGATGCCGCGTTCGATGGTTTGGCGAATCCACCAGGTGGCGTAAGTCGAGAACCGGAATCCGCGCTCCGGATCAAATTTCTTTACAGCATGAATCAGGCCGAGATTGCCTTCCTCGATAAGGTCGAGGAATGGAAGCCCGCGATTGATATAGCGACGCGCGATCTTTACGACCAGTCGCAAGTTGCTTTCGATCATGCGCTGACGAGCCGACTCGTCACCACGCTGCGCCCGGCGCGCATACATTTTTTCTTCATCCGCAGTAAGCAACGGCGAGATACCAATCTCGTCGAGGTACTGTCGTGTTGGATCCAGCAACTGTCCCAAAACAAACCCCCCGGTTCGTGGCGAGAAGCGATTGCGTGAGATCGGTCTCTCCCTGACCTGGGTTATCTCGCTGGAAAGAACTGTCGCGGGTTAACCGGCTTGCCATTGCGCCTGATCTCGAAATGCAGTCGCGGCTTGCGTTCCGGCCCCTCCCCCATTGTCGCGATCCTCTGGCCTTGTTTGACTTCTTGACCCTCTTGGACCAGCAGCGACGCGGTGTACCCGTAGGCACTAAGGTAGGTGTCGTTGTGTTTCAGGATAATAAGCCTGCCATATCCGATCAGTCCACCACCTGCATAGACCACGCGCCCGGATGCCGCAGCGATTATGGGCTGCCCGGTCTTGCCATTGATGAGGACGCCCGTGCCGGAGCCTGGCTTTGCGCCAAATTCGACGTTGATACGACCGGGGGTGGGCCAGACCCACTTGGGGCTCGGCTGCGCCGGAATCCGCGGCAGCGGCTTCGGTGGCGGCTGGGAACTGCGACGGTTCGTTGTTGCCCGGCTACCAGAACCGGATGGCGGCGTCAGCCGGATAGCCTGACCGGGGTGGATAAGTGATCCATCGCCGAGCCGATTCCAGCGCGCGAGCGTCTTGGCGTCCTTGCCGTAACGCCAGGCAATCGAAAAAAGGGTCTCGCCCTTGCGCACGATATGGGTGTCCGGCTCGTCCTGCCATGTCGATCCCCCACCGCAGGACGCAATGGTGAGGGAGACAAGCAGGATGATGAGTNTGCGGGCCGTCATTAGCCTCGCATCATAAGCCACGCGATGACAATTGCAGTAACTGTGACCAATGCCCAGCCGACACGCTCGATGTGTTTCGACAGCGTCGACTCGAAGCGGTCACCACCAAGACGAACCAGTCCGGCCACCAGGAAGAAGCGCGCAGCGCGCCCGATCAGGGACCCTAAAAAGAAGCCCGGCAGGCTCAGCGACGCAACGCCCGCCGCGATGGTGAAGACTTTGTAAGGGATCGGTGAGAAGCCTGCGACAAAGATGACCCAGATGCCGTAGGCATCGAACCAGTCACGCGCCTTCTGGTAGTTGTCCCAGTAATGCGAGTCGCGCAGCCAGGGCTCGATCGCCTCAAACAACCCCCAGCCAATCGCGTACCCGCCAAGGCCGCCCAGCACCGAAAAGACCGTGGCGATCGTCGCGTAACGCATCCAGCGCTCACGATCGGCGAGACACATGGGTGCCAGCATGACGTCGACGGGTATCGGGAAGAATGACGACTCCGCGAAGCTCATAGCACCAAGGTAACGTTCCGCGTGCGGATGCTTCGACCAGCGCAGTACACGGTCGTACCAGGGCTTGAACAGCGTCATGACCGACCCTTGACCAGAGGGACGAAGCTGACCGCGCCCAGGGAGACCTGCTCGTAGTGGTCATTGCGATTCGTAATCATCGCGAGATCCTGAACGCCTTGCGGACCGACCGGAATTATCAACCGACCGCCTGGCGCCAGTTGTTCCAGGAGTTTCTTCGGCACTTCATCGGGCGCGGCCGTAACAACAATGGCGTCATACGGGCCGTACTTGCGCCACCCCTCCCAGCCGTCGCCGGGGCGGAACTGCACATTGTAGATATCGAGGTCACGCAACCTTTGCTTGGTCTTGCGCAGGAGCTCCGGAATTCGCTCCACCGTGTAGATTTTCTTGACGAGGGGTGCCAACACAGCGGTCTGGTAACCGCAGCCTGTCCCTACCTCGAGCACCGTCTCACCCTCGAAGCCGTTGAGCAGTGCCTCGGTCATGCGGGCCACGACATACGGCTGGCTGATCGTCTGCCCAAGGCCGATCGGCAGCGCCGTGTCTTCATATGCACGGCTGGCCAGCGCCTCATCAACAAACAAATGACGAGGCACGTTGCGAATTTGTTCGAGCACTGATTTGTTACGAATGCCCTGGTCCCGGAGCCGCTGGACGAGACGGTCTCGTGTGCGTGCCGAGGTCATGCCGATTCCCTGCCTGGCGTCGATCATCGATCCAGCCAGTCTGCGATATTCGGCACCATGTCGTGGCGTGTCAGGTCCACCTTGAGCGGTGTGACTGCGACGGCGCCCTGTTCGATCGCATGGAAATCCGTACCCTCGCCCGCATCCTGGCCTTCCCCGGCAGGCCCCACCCAATAAATCGGGCGGCCATAGGGGTCGGTGTCATTGAGAATTTGCTCGGACTTGTGACGAAAACCAAGTCGCGTCGCGTGGATCCCAATCAGCTCTTCATACGGCCGATCCGGCACGTTGACGTTCAGCACTGTGTCGTGAGCCAGAGACGCGCGTTCGATCTTCTGCACGAGTTCCACGGCCACGCGCGCCGCAGTATCAAAGTGACGTAGCTTGGCCCCGACCAGCGTCTTGCCAACGAGTGACACTGCGATCGTCGGCAAGCCGAGGAACCGTCCCTCCATCGCCGCGGCCACAGTACCCGAGTAGATCACATCGTCGCCGAGGTTGGCGCCATGATTGATACCGGAGACAACGAGATCCGGTTCATAATCCAGGAATCCCGTCAGCGCCAGGTGCACACAATCAGAAGGCGTGCCGTCAACCTTGTAGCGATTCTCCGCGGTCTTCGACACACGCAAGGGCGTCGACAGGGTGAGCGAATTGCTGGCGGCGGACCGGTTGCGGTCCGGAGCGACCACTACAACATCCGCGACCTGCTCGAGCGCATCGGTCAACGCATTGATACCTGTGGCAAGATATCCGTCGTCATTGCTTACGAGGATCTTCATTCTTGGAGGGACGCGCGGCGCCTTGATTGGCATTTGAGACGGGCTCACTATACCGGCTGTGAAAGACAAAGACGACGACGAGTTTCGCCAGGCGATGCGCGGCACCAGGCCGCTCAAAAGCGAGCCGCGCGTGCCCGCCACAAAATCGAAACCGAAGCCCAAAGCCCGGTTTACCAAAGCCGACGAACGCGAGGTACTTATTGAGAGCCTCGAAGACGACATCGATGCGATCGAGCACGGTCATGGCGGCGCGCTCCGGTTTCATCGCCAGCATGTCGGCAAACGCACGATGCGCAAGTTGCAACGCGGTGGCTTCAGCGTACAGACCGAGATCGACCTGCACGGCATGACGATCGACGAAGCCCGGCCTCGTCTTGCCGATTTCATCGAGTACAGCGTGTCGCAGGGGCACTACTGCGTCCGCGTCGTTCATGGCAAGGGACTGGGCTCTGGAGATCGCGGACCCGTTCTCAAAAGCGCTGTGAATCGCTGGCTCAGGCGCTGGGACAGCGTGCTCGCGTTCGTGTCCACGCGGCAGGTCGATGGGGGGACTGGTGCCGTCTATGTCCTGCTTCAACGAACATAAAAACAATAACTTACGATAAATACTTAATCTTAATTCGTCCACTATTCCGCGACTGCCAGGATGCCAACAATCTCCCACCACACCCTAAGACGCCTCGCCGGGCTTATCTGGTTTTCGGGAGCCATCGTGCTGACAATCAAAGGCGGCAGCCTGCTCGCGCAGGCACTCGAATTGCGGCCGGGCGAGATCCTTACCTGGCTCGCCATCCCTGCCGGGCTCCTGTTTGGCGGCGTCAAAACAGAGCTGATTTTTGAGAAGGCGTGCATCAGGAACCTGGACCGAATCAAGGCGCTGGAGCAGCCCAAATTCTGGCACGCCTACCGGCCAGGCTTCTACGCGTTCCTGGCGGCCATGATCATCCTGGGGGCTACGTTGTCCGCACTCGCGATCGGAAACTACAGCGGACTCATAGCGATGGCCGTATTGGACTTCAGTCTTGCGACTGCACTTCTTTTGAGTGGCCGGCGATTCTGGACGCATCGCTGACGTCCGCCAGCTCGCGTAGTAACGAGGTCGCAAATGCCCCGCGCCCGAGCGTGAATGACAAATCGAGCGCATCGTCAGTAGCATGCATCTCAAGCTCGGCGACCCGGAGGCGCAGACTGCGCGTCCCGGGTTCGACCCGGGCTTTCGCCAGAGCAACGAGCCATTTCTCCTTTTCACACACGGACCCGTCGCCGATCAGTTCGGCGGTCGGGTGGATGTCCATCTCAAGGCAACGACGAGCGAGTTCTTCGTCGACGGCCTCCACATCGAATACGCTGCCGGTCCCGTCAAGATTCGCCTTGTCGCCACGCAGCAATGTGTTCCAGCTGCCATCCATAACGCGTGCGTGCAACGACTGGTTGAACAGGAACGACCGGATTGCCGAAATAGCGATGCTGCGTTTGTGGCGCGGCAGGCGCTTACCGTTCGCCCACACATCAGCCAGCTCGAGATTTGATCCATCCCGACCGAATCGCTGCTCACCAAAGTAGTTCGGCACGCCCTGCTCACGAATCATGCCCACGCGTTGCTCCAGAGCTTCGGCATGCTCCGCGATGTCGTCGCCGCGCAGGACAATACGAAATGCATTGGTCTTGTGCGCGCCTCGCCGCAGTTTCTTGCTGTGTCGGTGCACGTCGAGGATTTGTACGCCCTCGATCTCAAGCGCATTCCAATCCGGTGAATGCCACCGCGGAACACTGAACCACTGCCGAGTGACGGCATGGCGATCTTTCAGTCCCGCATAGCCCACGTCCTTGGCGGGCACATCCGCAAAACGTGCCAGCTGCCTGGCAAGCCACTCCGTGTTCGTCCCGGTTTTCTCGATCCACAGGTAGTCATGCTCACCATCGCCTGCAAATTCGAAGCCAAGTTTCTCGGTAACCTGGAAGTCTTCCGGGGTCGTTCGAATGCGTGCTGCGAACAACGGGGCACCGTATGCGCGGGCCCAGTCGGGAAGAGGCATGTACGTTCCTAGTAGGAGGTGCCGGCCACAGGAACGACCTGGTAGAAGGTCTCCGACTGGCCGATCATGCCGAGGTCGGTACGAGCTCGCTCTTCGGCAGCGTCACGGCCCTGCTTGAGGTTGACTACCTCGGCATCCAGTGCCGCGTTGCGCGTCCGCAGGGATTCGTTGAGTTCGCGCTGTTCCGCGACCGCCGTGCGCAATTTCATAGTCTTGCCGTAGCCATCGTCAGACAGCCAGAGTTCAGCCTGCAGGCCGAGCCCGGCTATTGCCAACAAAACCAGTAACCAGCGTGAACCGCTCATTGTCTTCCCCAATCCGGCTGCTATCGCGCTTGTCTATTCAGCTTTCACCGAAAACGCATCGCGAGCCGCATACCCTGCCTGATCGCCCAGTTCCTCTTCGATGCGCAGCAGCTGGTTGTACTTGGCGATACGGTCCGACCGGGACAAGGAGCCCGTCTTGATCTGTGTCGCCCGGGTACCTACCGCGATGTCAGCGATCGTTGCATCCGACGTTTCGCCGGACCGGTGCGAGATCACCGCGCTGTACCCTGCCTCATCTGCCATAGTAATCGCATCAAGAGTTTCGCTTAAGGTACCGATTTGGTTGGGTTTTATCAATATCGAATTAGCAATTTTTTGGTCGATCCCGCGTTTCAGTATCGACGTGTTGGTGACAAACAGGTCGTCGCCGACAAGCTGCACCCGGTCGCCCAGTGTCCGCGTGAGTTCTGCCCAACCCTCCCAGTCACCCTCGTCCATGCCGTCCTCGATCGTAATAATCGGGTAGGCATCAGCCAGTTCGGCCAGGAAACCCGCAAATCCGGCGGCGTCAAACTGCCGACCCTCGGACTCGAGGTCGTAGACACCATCCTTGTAAAACTCGGAACTTGCGACGTCCAGGCCTAACAGGATGTCATCGCCCGCCTTGAATCCCGCCTTCTCGATGGCGGTCATGATCGTGTCGAGTGCGGCGCGGTTCGATGGCAGGTCCGGGGCAAAGCCACCCTCATCACCCACAGCTGTGTTCAGCCCCATACCGTTCAGGACGCTTTTCAGGCTATGAAACACTTCGGTCCCGTGGCGCAGCGCTTCCTTAAATGTCGGCGCGCCGACCGGCAGGATCATGAATTCCTGGATATCGACGCTGTTGTTCGCGTGTGCACCACCGTTGATGATGTTCATCATCGGCACAGGCATCATCGTGCCGCTGCCAAGATGTCGAAACAGGGATACGCCTTTCGACGCCGCTTCGGCTTTGGACGTTGCCAGTGAGATTGCCAACAATGCGTTCGCGCCCAGGTTGCCCTTGTTCTCACTACCGTCGAGCGCAATCATGCAGTCGTCAACCGCGCGCTGGTTTTCAAATTCTTTGCCCAGCAACTCGTCCCGCAACGCGACATTGATATTCGCCACCGCCTTCTGCACTCCCTTGCCAAGGTAGCGTGACTTGTCACCATCGCGCAGTTCTACGGCTTCACGAGTACCGGTCGANGCGCCTGAGGGCACAGCGGCATGTCCAGTGCTGCCATCGGCCAGCGTAACGTCGGCTTCCACAGTGGGGTTTCCGCGTGAATCGAGAATNTCCCGGCCACGTATCTCCGTAATCTTNATCATTGTCATTCCATCTTTTNGGGCGAGGCGGGCACTCCGAGGCCGTAGTCAGCCTCCTGGTAGCCGCGTTGTTTGACGCTCGCGTCGATCGACATGAGCGTTTCGAGGAGGTCTTTCATTTTGTCGAGTGGCCAGGCGTTTGGACCATCGCTGAGCGCATTGGCAGGATCCGGGTGTGTTTCCATAAAGAAGCCCGCGACGCCTGCAGCGGCGGCCGCCCGTGCCAGGACCGGGATGAACTCACGACGCCCCCCTGACGCGGACCCCAGCCCACCGGGCTGCTGTACTGAATGCGTCGCATCAAAAACAACGGGTGCGCCGGTGCCACGCATAACCGCCAGGCTGCGCATGTCCGACACGAGATTGTTGTAACCGAACGAGAAACCGCGCTCACACACCATGATGTTCTCGTTGCCTGTTGAGCGGGCCTTGTCGACGACGTTTTCCATCTCCCACGGCGACAGGAACTGCCCTTTCTTGATATTCACAGGCAGGCCTGCAGCAGCTGTGCGCAGAATAAAGTTGGTCTGGCGACACAGGAACGCCGGCGTCTGTAGCACGTCGACCACGTCTGCCACTTCGTCCATCGGCGTATCTTCGTGCACGTCGGTCAGGATTGGCAGGTCCAGCTGTTTCTTTACTTCAGCAAGGATCCGCAAGCCCTCTTCCATGCCCGGGCCGCGAAAGCCGTCGCGCGATGAACGATTCGCCTTGTCGAATGACGACTTGTAAATAAACGGAATGCCGAGTTCATTCGTGATGTCTTTGAGCGTCCCGGCTGTGTCCAACGTCATCTGCTCGCTCTCGACCACGCAGGTACCGGCGATCAGGAAGATCGGCTGGTCGTTCCCGGCGTCAAAATGGCAGAGTTTCATCCTTGCGCTGCCTCGGGCAGCTCACCCTGGCTGTGCTCGCGCACAGCCGCAATGTAACTCTTGAACAACGGGTGTCCATCACGCGGATTCGAGGTGAACTCCGGGTGAAACTGACTGGCCAGGAAGAACGGGTGATCCGGCAATTCGACCATCTCGACCAGGTCGTCAACCGACAAGCCCGAGAAACGCATGCCGGCTTCGGACAACCGCTCACGATAATTATTGTTGACCTCGTAGCGGTGACGATGGCGTTCGACAATCTCGGTTGCGCCGTAGCTGTTTGCTGCAAGCGAACCATCAGCGAGNGTGACGGCCTGTCCGCCCAGGCGCATCGTGCCGCCCAAGTCGGACTCTTCGCTGCGCTCCTCCGTGCTGCCGGCTGCATCCTGCCATTCAGTGATCAGCCCTATCACGGGATGCGGCGTGTTCTTGTCGAACTCGGTGCTCATCGCGCCGTCGAGACCAGCCAGGTTACGCGCCGCCTCAATCACCGCGACCTGCATCCCAAGGCAGATGCCGAGATAGGGAATACCGTTTTCTCGGGCATAGCGTACCGCTTCAATCTTGCCCTCGATGCCCCGATCGCCAAAGCCGCCCGGCACGACGATTCCGTCCATATCGCGAATCCGGTCGAGGCCGTTTTTCTCGATATCTGCGGACTCAATGAAGTGAATCTTTACGCGCGTGCGCGTATGGATGCCACCGTGCTGCAAAGCTTCAACGAGCGAAATATACGAGTCCTTGAGTTCCATGTACTTACCGACCATGGCCACGTTGACCTCGGCAGTCGGGTTTTTCTTGGCCTCAACGACCTCGTCCCACTCATGCAGATCGGCTTTCGGCAGGTCCAGTCCCAGCTGGCGCGCAACAATCCCGTCCAAACCCTGGTCGTGCATCATCGCGGGAATCTTGTAAAGATCATCAGCGTCATACGCAGAAATAACCGACTTTTCGGGCACGTTGGTGAACAGGGCAATCTTCTTGCGCTCGTCCGACGGCAGCGGTTTCTCGGAACGACATACGAGAATGTCCGGCTGGATACCGATGGAACGCAGCTCCTTGACCGAGTGCTGCGTCGGTTTGGTCTTGATCTCCGAACTCGTCGGGATATAGGGCACAAGCGTCAGGTGAACGTAGACAACACGATCATGACCGAGCTCGATGCCCATCTGGCGAATAGCCTCGAGAAACGGTAGCGACTCGATGTCACCAACCGTACCGCCAATCTCGACGAGGCAGATGTCGGCATCGCCGGCGCCTTTCTTGACGCTCTCCTTGATCTCGTTAGTGATGTGAGGGATGACCTGGACCGTTGCGCCGAGATAGTCGCCGCGTCGTTCCTTGGCAATGACACTCTCGTAGATACGACCTGTCGTGTAATTGCTGTGGCGCCCGCCCTTCGCGGTGCGCACAAAGCGCTCGTAGTGACCCAGGTCGAGATCGGTTTCAGTCCCGTCATGGGTAACGAANACTTCGCCGTGCTGGAACGGACTCATCGTTCCCGGATCCACGTTNATGTACGGATCCAGCTTGATCATGCTGATGGTAAGACCGCGCGCTTCCANNATCGCGCCCAGGCAGGCTGACGTGATGCCCTTCCCNAGGGAGGAAACTACACCGCCGGTAATGAATACATAAGATGTCATGTGTGAGCTCAGGGCATCGTGCCCAAAAAAGGTAAACAGCTCAAAACGAGAAAGGGCTGGAGCAAAGCACTGCGTGGCTCGCGATGTGCTTTTTCCAACCCTTTTGGATTCCGCGCCGTCGTTGGTCAAAGACGGTATTAAAGTCTACCGAATCACCTGTGCGTAAACAACGATTCTGCGCGGCTAATGCAAGGCAGGACGATCACTCCATCGTACGGCGACGCCCGGAGACGCGGCCGCGCCTGCTGCGACCCACAGGTCACCCACAGCCACCAGCTTGTCACCCACGTAGACAAGCGGTACCCGGTCACGCATCCAGGGGACGATGCCCTCATCCTGGAGCAATTTCTTCAATTTCTTCGTATGTGACTGACCATCAAGGAGAATCTTCTCGCCTCCCTTGCGCGACTCGAGCCGCAATTTCGGTCCAACGAGGCGTGGATCCAGTCCGCGTTCAACGCCGGGCTCGAACCGCAGGGTGCCGAGCCCGGTGCCAAGCCTGACCTTACTGCCTGTTATCGGCCCCTCCGGCAAGGTATCGGCTAGTACATCTGGCAGGAGATACAGACCATCGCGGTAACGTCGCGCGGAACCGCCCGACCAGCGCACCTGCGGTTGCGCGTCTACACGCGCCCGCAAGACTTCGTCCAGAATCGTGTCGAGTTGCAGCGCCGTCGGCAAGGTTAGCCCGCAAACACGTAACGCGTGGCGCACGAGGTTCTTTTGGCGATGCCGCGACATATCGAGTAACGCGTCAATTGGCAAACGCTCGCTGCGTCCACCCAGCGCCTCCAGATCAATGCGCGCCAGGTCGATCAGTAAGCTTGTCGCCTCGCTGGCATGCAAGGCGGAACGCTGCAGCCTTGTCGCAATATCAGGCCATCGCGTCTTGAGGCAAGACAGGACCTCGTGCCGCAGAAAATTCCTGTCAAAGCGCTTGTCTGAGTTCGATGGATCCTCGATCCAGTTGATGTCGTGAGACTCGGCGTAGGACTTGAGATCGGCCCGGTCGAAGTACAACAGCGGTCGAATCAGCCAACCCGGGCCGAAACGGCGCACCGCGCCGATGCCGGCAATGCCGGCCGGTCCGCTGCCACGTACGAGGTTGAGCATGAGGGTCTCAGCCTGGTCTTCACGATGGTGGGCGCTCATGAGCCAGTCGCCCGGATCAAGCTCGGCAAGGAGAGCGTTGTAGCGCGCTTCCCGCGCGGAGCCTTCCGGACCTTTGCCAGACTCGAGCTCCACTTTCACTCTGCGGCTCAGGAAGCCGATACCCAGCGACTGCGCAAATGCCTCGCAGTGGCGGCTCCAGTCTTCTGATTGGTCTTGCAGGCCATGGTCGATATGCACAGCCACCACAGGGATGTCCGCGGCGGCCAGCGCGTGCGCCAGCACAGAGGAGTCAAGTCCACCACTAAACGCGATGACGTATCGTGACGGTCGCTCGGCCTGGTGTTCAAACGATGCCAGTCGTTCGAGCAGCTGCTCGCTTGTAAAACTCACGCCTCTTTGAACTGTCCAAAGCTCGAGAGTCGCCGTTGCCGCTCCTCAAGCAATTGCTCCGTGGACAACGAGCCGAGCTCGTCGAGGCTCTTCAACAGCGCGTTACGGACAATATCGGCCGCTTCCTTCGGGTTGCGGTGCGCTCCGCCGAGCGGCTCCTCGAGTACTTCGTCGACAAGATCGAACTCGTTCAGCTGGGATGCCGTAATCCGCATGGCTTCTGCCGCATCCTCGGCTTTTTCGGCGCTCTTCCACAGGATCGATGCGCATCCTTCCGGCGAGATAACCGAGTAGATACTGTATTGCAGCATGAGCAGCTTGTCGCCGACGCCGATGGCCAGCGCGCCTCCCGATCCGCCTTCGCCGATGACAACGCTGATGATCGGTGTCTTCAGCCCCGCCATCAGGTACAGACTGTGAGCAATCGCCTCACTTTGCCCACGCTCCTCGGCGCCGACACCCGGGTACGCGCCCGGTGTATCGATGAAGGTTACTACGGGCATCGAGAACTTCTCTGCCATGCGCATGAGGCGCTGCGCCTTGCGGTAGCCCTCTGGCTTCGGCATGCCGTAGTTGCGGCGCACGCGTTCCTTCGTGTCGCGGCCTTTTTGATGACCGATGAACATGACAGCGTGTCCATCGATGCGGCCGACTCCGCCAATAATCGCCGGATCGTCTGCATACATGCGATCGCCGTGCAGCTCCTGGAAATCCGGTGCCATCATGCTGAGGTAGTCCTGCGTGTAGGGCCGCGATTCGTGGCGTGCCACGCGGGCAATCTGCCAGGGGCTGAGCTTCGAGAAAATACTCTTGGTCAGGGACTCGCTTTTTGACTTCAGGCGCGCGACTTCCTCATTGATGTTGATCTCGGAATCATCACCAACGTAGCGCAGCTCCTCGATCTTCGCTTCAAGCTCGGCGATCGGCTGCTCAAAATCCAGAAATTTCATATCCATATACGGTATCGCGAGCAAGCTCGCTCCCACAGTCAGTTTAGTTCACGTCCGGGTGTGTAGAGTAACCGGACATTATTGTTCCCGAGTAGCTCCGTCAACTTGTCTCGCAACTCTCGACTGGGCCGTACCGCCCATTCCGGGCCCAGCGACAGCCTGGCTGAGGCACTGGAACCCACATAGCGCACCGACACGTCGCAGCTTCCCTCGCGAAATGGCAGCAGCAGGTCATGCAGCTGGGTCAGCAGTGCTTCACCCTGCCCGTTGGTGGCAATGCTCAATACGATGCCTTTGGCTCGCGACTCGATGACACGGTCAATATGCAGTACGTTCTTGGCGTTAACCGTCCAGCTGCCGATAAAGTCGTCGTACCGCAGCCCGCCTGTTACTACGACGATCTCGTCTTTTACCAACAGGTGGCTGAATTCCTGGAACGCCTCGCTGAACAGGCTGATCTCCATGCGCCCGGTGTCATCGTCGAGGACGACGCTCACCCGGTTACCGCGCTTGCGCACGTCGACGATCAGGCCCGCAACAGTCGCCTCGCGCTGCGACCCATAGTTTCGCTCGCCCTTGTTGTTCTGCGGCGCAGGCTCCGCGGTAATATCGCCAAGCTTGCCATCGGCGAAAAAGCGCGCATCGCGGCGCACGGCATCGAACGGGTGACCCGTCAGGTACAGTCCGAGCGCCTCTTTTTCATTGCTAAGGAACAGGCGTTCCTGCCACTCGACCAGCTGTACGGGTTGCAACTGAATTTCTTCGGTAACCTCCGCATCCCCAAGCCCGAACATGTCGTTCTGCCCGGCAGCCGCGGCCTTGGCTTGCTGATCCGCGCTGCGCAGTGCTTCAGGTACGTGGTGCATGAGGCTGCGACGCGTCTCCCCGAACGAGTCCATCGCTCCGGACTTGGCCATCGCTTCGAGCGTTCGCCGGTTGATTTTCTCGTGATCGACTCGCCGACAAAACTCCGCGAGGTTTTTGTACGGTCCATTCGCTGTGCGGTCATTAATAAGCGACTCGACCGCTCCGCGCCCAACGCCCTTGATTGCCCCAAGCCCGTACAGGATCGTATCCGCGGAGGACACGCTGAAGTGGTACGACGACCGGTTGATATCAGGCGCCAACAGCGTCAGTCCCAGCTGCCTGCAATCATCTTTGAGCGTCACGAGGCGGTCAGTGTTTTGCAGGTCGGCACTCATCACCGCCGCCATAAATGCGGCCGGGTAATGGGCCTTCAGATAGGCCGTCTGGTACGACAAGACTGCGTAAGCCGCCGAATGAGACTTGTTGAATCCGTAGCCCGCAAATTTCTCCATGAGATCGAAGATGTGCGACGCCGTTTTCAATGCCACACCGCGTTCGGTTGACCCTTTTACGAATATTTCGCGCTGCTTGGCCATCTCCTCGGGCTTCTTCTTACCCATGGCGCGGCGCAACAGATCGGCACCGCCGAGCGTGTAGCCCGCGAGTACCTGCGCGATCTGCATGACCTGCTCCTGGTACAAGATGACGCCATACGTCTCCTCGAGCACGGGCTGCAGGTCCGGATGGAGATAATCGATGTCCAACTTGTTCGACGAATGCTTGCGCGTTATGAAATCGTCGACCATGCCCGACTGCAATGGACCGGGTCGGAACAATGCGACCAGGGCAACCAGGTCATCGAACTGGTCGGGGCGCATGCGTTTGATGAGATCGCGCATGCCACTCGACTCAAGCTGGAATACGGCAGCCGTACGCGTGCTACGCAACAGCTCGAAAGTCCTGGCGTCGCGTGAGGGTATGTGGCTGATGTCCAGTTCCAGGCCGGGATTGGTTTCCTTGGCGATGCGCACGGCCCAGTCGATGATCGTCAGCGTCTTCAGGCCGAGGAAATCGAACTTAACGAGACCGACTGCTTCGACATCATCCTTGTCGAGCTGCGTGACGACATTGGTGCCGCCCTCTTCACAATAGAGCGGCGCAAAATCGGTCAGGGGCCCCGGTGAGATAACGACGCCGCCGGCGTGCTTTCCGGCGTTGCGCACGAGGCCTTCGAGCGACATGGCAAGATCAATGATCGACGTGACTTCCTCATCGTCGCTGTACATCGTCGCAAGTTCGTCGGATTGCTCGAGCGCTTTCTCCAGGGTCATGCCTATCTCGAACGGCACCTGCTTGGCGATGCGATCGACAAACCCATACGGCTGCCCCAGCACCCGGCCACAATCGCGGATGACCGCTTTCGCCGCCATCGTGCCGAAGGTGATGATCTGCGACACCCGTTCGCGTCCATACTGCTGCGCCACGTAGTCGATGACGTCGTCTCGTCCTTCCATGCAGAAGTCGACATCGAAGTCGGGCATCGATACGCGCTCGGGATTGAGGAAGCGTTCGAACAGCAGATCGTGTTCCAGTGGGTCCAGGTCGGTGATACCGAGCACCCACGCAACCAGCGAACCTGCACCCGAACCACGACCTGGGCCAACAGGCACGTCGTTTTCTCGTGCCCAGCGGATAAAGTCCGCGACGATCAGGAAGTAACCCGGGAAACCCATGGACTGAATTACGCCGAGTTCGATCTCCAGGCGCTCGATATACGGCGCGCTGAACACCGGGTGTTCCTGTTTCGGGATGTCGCGCACCGTGTAGATCGTCTCGAGCGCAGCGTCGAGCCCGCGGCGCGCTTCCGCCTCGAGAAACTCGGCCTCGGTCTGCCCTTCCGGTACCGGGAATTCCGGCAATACGCTGTCACCAAGGCGCAAGTCCAGGTTGCACCGCCGGGCGATTTCCACCGTGTTGGCCAGCGCCTCGGGTGCATCGGCAAACAACTCCGCCATTTCTTCCGGTGTGCGAAGGTACTGCTGCGGACTGTAGCTTCGCGGTCTTTCAGTATCCGACAAGACTCGTGAGTCGTGTATACACACACGCGCTTCATGCGCATTGAAATCGTCAGCGCTCAGGAAACGAACATCGTTGGTTGCTACAACAGGCGTTCCCGTTTCGCTCGCCAGCTCAAGGCTCGCACTCACGCAGTCATCCTCACCACTGCGACCTGTGCGAATCAGCTCAAGGTAGAAGCGGTCCGGAAAAATCTCGCACCAACCCGACAACAGCTCCTTTGCCTGTTCTCCATGATTCGCATGAATTGCATGACCGATGTCACTGTACAGGCCACCGGACAATGCGATTAGTCCCGCACAACTTTCCGCCGTCAGCCATTCGCGCCTGGCCAGCGGCTCCCCGCGAACTTGCCCTTCGATGTAACTGCGTGTCACGAGTTCGGACAGGTTGCGATAACCGTCATTGTCCTGCACAAGCAACAATAGCGTGTAGGGACGGTCGGGTTCGTCTTCGTTGAGAATGCGCAGGTCGAGGCCAATGACCGGCTTCACCCCCGCGGCCATCGCCTTGCGGTAGAACTTCACGAGGCCAAACAGGTTGTTCTGGTCGGTCAATGCGACAGCGGGCATGCCGCTCCCGGCGCACTGGCTCATCAGCTTCGGGATTCGGACGGTACTGTCCACCATCGAATACTCGGTGTGGACATGCAGGTGAACGAAGCCTGGCGCACTCATGAGGCGGCTCTCACTGGCGCGAAACTGTAACGGTGCTGCTCACACGGACCGTGCTTATTCAGGTGCTCACAATGGATCTCGGTCCCGTAGCCTTTGTGGCGCGCAAACTCGTACTCGGGGTGAATGCGATCGAGGAATTCCATAATGCCGTCGCGCGTCGTCTTGGCGATGATCGATGCCGCACTGATCGCGGGCACCTTGCCATCACCACCGACAATGGCTTCGCCCTCCAGCGTCACGCTATCGAATGACAGGTTTGGCAGACGATTTCCGTCGACCTGCACACAGCCTGGTGTGATCGACAGGCTCTCGATAGCGCGTCGCATCGCCAGCATAGTGGCCGCTAGAATGTTGAGTTCGTCGATCTCAGCCGGATTAGCCCAGGCAACCGACCAGGACAGGGCGCGCCCCCTTATTTCTGCTGCCAGCTCGTCCCTGCGTCGTGCCGAGAGTTTCTTGGAATCGGCGAGTCCCTCAATAGGATCGTCAGGATGCAAAATCACGGCGCTGGCCACGACGGGACCCGCAAGTGGTCCGCGCCCTGCTTCGTCGACTCCGGCGATGAGCCCGCGTAATTCGAACAGTGTTGCCTGCTGCATGGGTGGTGTGAGTCTGCCCCGTTAGCGCCGCGCGAGCGCTAGCACTGCGTCGGCGGCATGCTGGTCTGCATCCAGCGCCAGCTCTTGCCTCAGTCTATCAAATCTCTCGCTGATGAATTGCCGACGTTCGGGATCATCCAGCATCGCAATGACCGCTGCCGCGATGGGCCCCGGCCTCGCATCGTCCTGTATGAATTCAGGTACCAGCGGCTCCTCAGTCAGCAGATTGGGCAGCGTGAAATAGGCCACCTTGACCAGGCGCAGAGCCATGCCGATCCGCCACGACAGCGAATTGACTCGATACGTCGCGACGGCGGGCTTGCGGAGCATCGCTGCCTCGAGGACCGCGGTCCCCGACGCCAGCAAGATGACATCCGCGGCACTCATGGCTGCCTGGGCGTCACCATCGAGCAATGTGAAATACGCGGCCACTCCAGCCTCTTCCAGCTGCTGCTCGAAAACCGGCCGAAGCCTGGGTGCCGCGACTGGAGTTACGAAACGCACGTCCGGGCGAGCGTCATGAATTGCTTTTGCCGCATCCGCCACTATTCCGCCAATTCGGCCGATCTCAGCGCCCCGACTTCCGGGAAGTACAGCAACGACCTCGGGGGCGTCAAGCTTGAGCAAGGCGCGAGACTTTTGCATGTCGACTACATCGGGCGCCGCCGTGGCGCTCGGATGCCCCACGAACAAGGCGTTTACGTCATGGCCCTCGTACAGCGCCTGCTCGAACGGCAGGATGCACAAGACGGTATCGGCCGCTTTCTTGATCTTTTTCACACGCCCCGACCGCCATGCCCAGATCGACGGACTCACGTAGTGCGCCGTCCTGATTCCTGCCTTGCGGAGTTTCTTTTCCAGACCGAGATTGAAGTCGGGCGCATCGATGCCAACGAATACATCAGGGGGAGATTCACGCCAGCGACGAGCAAGATCTCGCCGCAATCGCAGCAAGCGCGGGATGTGCAGGAGCGGCTCGATCAGGCCAAACACTGCGAGGGAATCAGCAGGCTCCCATTGATCGCAACCAGCTTCCACCATCTGCGGGCCAGCGACTCCTTCGAACGTCGCATCGGGAATACGCGCACGAATAGCGCGTATCAATCCGGCTCCGAGAACGTCACCGGAAGCCTCGCCAGCAACCAGTCCAATTTTCATGAACGGAGTCTAGCGCGCCAGGCCGCGGTCAGACGAGCGCAGCGAATCCAGGAACAGGTCAAGCTCCGGCTGGGACTTTGCCAGCTCCGCAATCTCTTCGATTGCTTCGGCCTTTTTCTTGCCACTCCTGAACGTGATGCGATACGCATTCTTGATATTGCGAATCTGATCCGATGAGAAGTCGCGTCGTTTCAGGCCTTCGCTATTGATACCACGCGCAACAGCCGGTTGGCCGGCAACCATCGTGTAAGCCGGAACGTCGCGATTGACGCCGGTGTGGATACCCAGGAACGCATGCGCACCAATTTTGCAGAATTGATGAATGCCCGAGAAGCCGCCACAAATCACCCAGTCGCCAATATGCACATGGCCTCCGAGCGTTGTATTGTTTGCCATGATGGTCTTGTTGCCGACGATGCAGTCATGCGCGATATGCACATAGGCCATGATCCAGTTGTCGTCGCCCACAATCGTATCGCCAACATCCTGAGTAGTCCCCCGGCCGAATGTGCAGAACTCCCGAATAGTATTGCGGTCGCCGATGATCAGACGCGTTGGTTCATTGGCGTATTTCTTGTCCTGCGGATCGTCGCCGATCGATGAAAACTGGTAGATGTGATTGTCTTCGCCAATGATCGTTGGTCCGTTAATTACCACATGACTATCGATGCGAGTGCCGCTGCCTATTTCAACGCCGTCACCGATAACAGAATAAGGACCGATTTCCACATCGTCGGCAATAACTGCCTTGTCCGAAACAATAGTTGTTGAGTGAATCATTTCTGTTCCAAGTTCTTAACGCGGGCAATCAATGCGTCGATTCGCCGGAAGCGAGCGACCTTCTTTCGCCACTCGCTCACCGGCTCTGCCGGGAATACCGCACCATACGTACCGGGTTGTGTGATGCTCTTCGATACAATTGCCCGACCCAGTAAAACAACGTCATCGCAGGTCGAAATATGGCCAGCCATACCGACATCGCCGGCCAGCATGCATCGTTCGCCAATCGTCGCGCTGCCCGCGATAGCGCACATCGCGGCCAAAGCCGTATGCTGACCAATCTTAACGTTGTGCCCTATCTGGCATAGGTTGTCGATGCGCACGCCGTCCTCAATTACCGTGTCGTCAATCGCTCCGCAATCCACGGTCGTGTTGGCCCCGACTTCTACGTCGTCACCAATACGAACGCCACCGACCTGTGGAACCTTAACCCAACCATCCGGGGTCATCGCGTTGCCAAAACCGTCAGCGCCAATTACGGCACCAGGGTGCAGTATTCCGCGCTTGCCGATGGTCACGGCGCGTGCAAGCGTCACGTTGGCGACGAGGCGGCAATCGTCGCCAACCCTGCAATCAGGCCCCACAACAGAGCCGGGGCCGAGGTATACGTTCTCGCCGACTACCGACCGTTCGCCGACGACCACCTGCGGCGCGAGATGAGCGCTGGCGGCTACCATGGCGGTACTGTCAACGACAGCGGAAACGTGCACACCAGGCGCATAGGCGGGTGGTGGACAAACGACCGCGGCCATGCGTGCATAACACGCGTAGGGATCATCGTGCAGCAGCGCCGCAACAGGAGACTTGGCTGCGTCAGCAGGGCGCAATATGACAGCAGCCGCCTTCGTCGAAGACAGATGCTTTTCGTATGCCTTGCTGGCAAGGAATGTCAGCGACTCTGGTCCGGCATTGGCCAATGACGCCACGCTGCTCACCACAGAGTCAGGATTGCCGATCAGCTCACAGCCAAACCGTATCGCAAGTTCTCCGAGGCTGATCGGCATTGGAAGAGGTCTTAGCGAGCGCTGGTAGCCTGGTAGTTGGCCTCAACGGCGCGCAACACGTCGTCGGTAACGTTAGCAGTGGGTTCTACATACAGAACACCGTCCCCAACGATCAGATCGTAGCCCTGTGCGACTGCGAAGTCCTGAACTTCCTTGAGCATGGCACGCTGCAACAGACCGATCTCCTCGTTCCGGCGGAGGTTCAGGTCCTCCTGGAACTCGTTTTGCAAACGCGTCAATTCACGTTGCAGCTCACGCAGTTCTTTTTCCAGGTTGCGACGTTCTGTCTCACCCAGTACGGCCAGGTCTTTCTGAGCCTTCGTAGCCTGCTCTTCATACTGTTTTTGCTTCGCCTGGAACTCACGCTGACGTGGCGCAAACTCCTCCTGCAATGCATCCATAGCGGCCTTGGTTTGAGGTGCCCGCTCGATCAATGCCGGCAAGTTTACAACGCCGATCTTCATGTCCTGTGCAGCTGCCGGAAGTGCAAACGCACAAATCAGGGCCACGCCCAATACAGCCTTAACCACCTGTTGCTTTACAAACTTCATAAATAAATCCATTACTGATTAAAATGCTTGTCCAATGGAGAACTGGAATCGTTCCAGCTGATCTCCGTAGTACCTGTCATTGCCGTCATACGCGTTAAGCGGATAGGCATAACTAAAACGGAACAGACCCAGTGGAGCGAGCCACTGTACGCCGATTCCAACCGATGAGCGCAGCTCATCGAAATCCGGTTTGTATTCAAGCGGCGCGCCCAGTCTGTCGGTAAACTGCACTTCGCCAGTATTGAACACGTTGCCAGCATCGTAGAACAGGCTCGCCCTTGCCTGGCTGGCCCATTTGTCCGGAAGCGGCAGTATAAGCTCTAGCTGACTCGCAACCAATACGTTGCCGCCGTATGGCCGGCCATGACTGTCGCGGGGCCCGAGATAAGACTCCTTGAAGCCGCGTACGGACTGGGGTCCACCACCGTAGAACTGCTTGTATGGCGGCAGTGCCGTCGTCTTGCCAAGGGCCTCGCCCATGCCCAATTCTGTATTGAGGCGCAATGTCCACTTGTTGCTCCAGAGCGGGAAGTACTTCGTGAAGCTGTAGCGCGCCTGGTAGAACTCGACGTCACTACCCGGAACCGCCATTGACAGGAACAGCTGCTGCCGCGTTCCGCGGTTGGCGAACAGTGCGCGGTTACGACTGTCATAGGTCCAGCCGGCAATCAGCTCGACCGTATCGAACTCGGTGCCGAAGAAGGTGGCGCCACTGCCAACGTCCTCAGTAAAAGGATTTCCGTTGTTAGCCACCCAGTCCTGTGCCTGCAGCGTGCTGTTTGTTGAGGACAACAATTCCGAATGCTGGAACGTGGCACCAAACGACAGTGTCTGATATTCCGAAATCGGGTAGCCGTAGTCGACTGTCGCGCCGGCACTTGTCGTCGAAAAGTCAGAAGCGGCCGACGTAAACTGCGTAATGTCACGGTAGTTCACACTCAATGTGCGACGAACTCCATCCATCGTACGATATGGATCCGAGTGCGAGACGCTATAAAGCTTCTGGAAACGACCGGAGTTCAGTTCGACGGCAACGCGATTGCCTGTACCCAGGAAGTTTGTGTGTACGATGCTGCCGTTCAGCATGACCTTCTGCGCTTCAGAATAACCAACACCACCAGAGAACTGGCCCGGCATCCGATACTCAACGTCGAAGTCAACATCGACAAGATCGGGACTGCCCGGGACCGGCGAGTTATCTACTTCCACTCTTTCTACAAACGGCAGGCGTTGCAAGCGAATCTTCGAACGCTCAACAAGTCTGTTGGACAGGTAGGCACCTTCCAACTGGCGCATCTCGCGGCGCAGCACCTCGTCGTCGACCTGGTCGACGCCGCCGAAACTAATGTTGCGGACGTAGACGCGGCTTTGCGGATTTACGTAAAACGTGATTCCCGCTTCCTTCTTCTCGTGATCGAGTTCGGGCACCGGCTCGATCTCCGCATTCGCGTAGCCCTCCTCACCCAGCCGGAACGACATCAGATCCGATGATTGCGTCAGCAGGTTCTGGTTAAACACCGAGCCTGGCTGCGCGAGAACCATGCTGCGCAGAAACACCTCGTCGATGACCATTTCGCCAACAAGCTTGACCTCGGATATCGTGTAGAGATCGCCTTCGTCAATGTTAATAGTGACAAAAATATCTTTCTTGTTGGGCGAGATAGCGACCTGCGTTGAGTCGATCTTGAAATCTGCATAGCCGCGGTCCATGTAGAACGAGCGCAGGATCTCGAGATCGCCTTCCAGCGCCTCTTTGGCGTAACGGTCATCCTGTCGAATCCAGGACAGCCAGTTTGCTGTGTCGAGCTCGAAATCAGAACGAATGTCCTCGTCGGTGAACGTCTTGTTGCCGACGATGTTGACCTGGCGAATCTTGGCGCGGTCGCCCTCTTTGACATCAATCTTGATTCGCACAGTGTTGTTCGGACGATCCTGGATATCCGTATCGATGGCGACACCGTACTTGCCACGATCGTAGTACTGCTCACGCAAGAACATCTCAACATTATCCAGAACCGAGCGATCGAACGTGCGTCCGCGCGCGAGACCAACACCGCGCAACGATTCCATCAGGTCTTCGGTTTTGATGTCCTTGTTGCCATCAATCGTGAAGCTCTCGATTGATGGACGCTCGTGCACAACAATCAGCAGTGTGTCGCCATCGCGGCGCATTTCGATGTCGTCAAACAGGTCCTGGCCATACAGAGACCTGATTGCCTCGCCGATACGAATGCCGTCAATCGTG
>JGI24723J26617_10001299_pt1 | contig 22218 bp, 18 predicted proteins | sample Cruoilmetagenom6_FD_26617 | JGI IMG/M metagenome (IMG submission 26617)
CATGATATTGTCCTCCATCTGCAGGGCATTCAGGAACGCGCCACTTGATTGCAACCACGTCCATGTCAGGCTGCGCGGGCCTGCTGCCAACATTAGATCACCTGCAATATCATTCACACGATCAGGGTCTGCCACCATCACCTCGAATTCATCCACCTGTCCTTCACGATTAAAGAATGACTGGGCTTCTGACAGCGGCATATAAAGCCGTGTACTGTCAATATCGTATCGACCAACCTGAAAAATATAGACCACGTCATAACTGTTTACGCGCGGGCTGGTACCAAAGGCGGTTTTAACCCCGTCGGGTGAAATCAAGGTAATTTTGTCGCCTATACCCACCCCCAGTGCACGTGCAACACCTGTGCCTATTGCCACACCATTATCAAAATCGTCTATTGCACCATATGCTTCCTCTGGCGCTGCAATCAGGTCCAGGGTTTTCAAATCCGACAGTGTTTCACCAAACACCTGAACACCCGTATTCGCCCCGTTACCAGAAGCCATCACCTGCGACTTAACAATGGGTGCAACCCGTACAACGCCGGCCACTTCTTTGATCTTATCCCGCTTGGCTTCATAATCGGTAAACGTACGTACCGTCACCCCTTGCGGGTCAACGTGTGGCGAAACATAAACTGAACTATGTGCATTAGCGCCCAATATCGTGTTGGTGAATTCAATCCTAAAACCGGAACGCACAGCCAGTGTTGCAATCAGCGCAAACACTGCCAAAGCAATACCAATCAGCGAAATCCATGTCATAACACTGACACCACCTTCGCGGCGCTTGGCCTTGATGTAACGCCATGCGATCATCCACTCAAAGGCGGCAAAAGGTTTTGTTGTTCGATTGCTCATGCTTCAACCTGTCTTCGGGTATACTATACCCCAGCGTAAATTTCCGTCAGTCTTTCCAACGCCTGTTCCGGCGGCAGTTCTTCACTTATGCCTGTCTTACGCGATGTCAATTCAACCACCCCGTTTTTCAGACCACGCGGCCCTACGGTTATACGCCACGGAATACCGATCAAATCCATCGTCGCAAATTTGCCACCCGCGCGTTCCTTGCGATCATCATAAATCGGATCAAGACCAAGTACTGTGGCAGATTTATACAAAGCTTCACAAGCGGCATCCGCTTCGTCGTCACCTTGTTTCAAGTTCACGATCCCCACGCCGAATGGTGTCACCCCTTCAGGCCAAATAATACCATTGTCATCATGGCTGGCTTCGATAATTGCCCCGATCAGGCGCGAAACGCCGATACCGTGTGACCCCATATGAACTGGCACTTGTTTACCTTCTGAATTGACCACTTGTGCACCCATTGCATCCGAATATTTGGTGCCAAAGTAAAAAATCTGCCCCACTTCAATACCGCGTGAAACTTTGCGGCGCGCTTCAGGTACTTCGTTAAATATTGCCTCTTCATGGGTTTCATCGGTACGGGCATAAGGTGTTGTCCATTCTTTCATAATACCTGCACATTGATCCCAGCTATCGTAATCTACCGTACGATCACCAAGCTTCAGATCAAGAATAGCACTGTCGTAAAACACTTCACTTTCGCCCGTGTCAGCCAACACCAGAAACTCGTGCGTATCATCCCCACCTATGGGGCCACTGTCGGCACGCATCGGAATAGCCTGCAACCCCATACGTTCATATGTGCGCAGATAGCTGACAAGATGGCGGTTATAAGCATGCATCGCAGCAGGCTTATCGATGTCAAAGTTATAGCCATCTTTCATCAAAAATTCCCGGCCCCGCATCACACCAAATCTGGGCCGAACTTCATCGCGAAACTTCCATTGAATATGGTAAAGTGTTTTGGGCAGATCTTTGTAGGAATTGATCGCACCGCGAAAAATATCCGTAATCAACTCNTCATTNGTCGGNCCATAAAGCATATCNCGCCCGTGGCGATCCGTGATCCGCAGCATTTCTTTGCCGTAATCATCGTAACGCCCGCTTTCGCGCCATAGATCGGCCGATTGCAGTGTTGGCATCAACATCGGATCATGACCTGCNCGNATTTGTTCTTCATGCACAATATTTTCCAANTTACGCAGAACNTTGAACCCTATCGGCAGCCACGAATAAATGCCGGAAGCAGCCTGTTTAATCATCCCCGCNCGCAACATCAATCGGTGGCTGACAATCTGCGCATCCGCAGGGTTTTCTTTCAGGATAGGTAAAAAGTAACGTGACATACGCATGGGCGCGGAACTCCGATCTCGGGTTTTATTTCTTCAAACATGTCTATGGGAATTATATGCGAAGAGCAATTATGAAACGTGGGGATATACCCCTATTATTCCACCTGCATTTTCGCTGATTTGCCCAGTGCCTTGGCCAATGCCGCAAGACGCTGTTTGACCACTTCTCCCATCAGCCCCGCACTTTGTTCATCAAGCACCAGTTCCAACAGATCATCTTTTATACGCAACTGGCCCATATGGGTTACGTCAGGGCCGCCAAGCATAGCACCCAATCGCAACACGCGGCCTAAAACCTCGGCCTGTGCCTGATCATCATCTGCCAAGAGGACATTAAGTTCATCCAGCTTGTCAATCTGGGGTTTATTTTTATAACGATGGATCAGTGCCACTGCCAGGAAGATACGTTCCTGATGATCCAACCCCACCAGATTAGCGCGTGTTGCATAATCAAAACTGACTTCTGCCCGGTAGTTCGGATGCGCTTGCCATGTAACATCATGCAACAGACAAGCGGCCCAGATCAAGCGTTTGCGGCTTTCACTTTCCGATGCGAACAGTGGCAAAGCCCATGCATATAAAGTCGTGCCAAATTCCTTGAAGCGTGCATTGGAATGTTCAAAAAACTGACAGGCTTCGATCAGAGGGTCACGCCGTTGAATACGCGGTTGCATTTTTTCATATAAAACGCCTTCACGGATACCAAAGGATGAAAATACGATCTGCTTGGGTTTGATTTTATCAAGTAATCCCAACAAGACCTGCGCGACCATTGGCACATAGATCAAGCGGTCTGACGAAACCGCACCCATAGCTTCGATTTGACCTGACTTGGCACTCAGTATCCAGTGTAGCAGCCCTTTAAAATCCATCGCTGACATACCGTATTCGTTCAAAACATCCAATGGGTAGACCTTTAGAGCCATGTCAATACTTGCTATGGCGCGGATCGTACCACCGATCATATACAAGGTATCTTGAGCTTTAAAATCCGCCGTTAATTCCGCCAGCTGCCCCTTTATTTCAGCGGCAAGTGCCTCCTCGTCGTCTGCAAATCTCTGTAATTGCAAGGGGCCCAGATTGGATGTTTTTGATAACTTAACAGCCCCATCACCGATCTGCGCCAACTCCATTGAAGAACCGCCCATATCGCAAACAAGGCCACTGGCATATGGGCGGCAAAAGAATATGCCTTGCGCAGATAAAGCGCCCTCTTCTTCGCCCGTGACAATACGCAAACTAAGATTAGTTTCCAGCAAAACATCGTCGCAAAAATCTGCACCATCCTTTGCATTTCTGACTGCTGCCGTCGCTACGGTGTGAATTTGGGCTGCCCCCATGCGTTCGGCAATCCCCACGAACCGCCTTATAGCTGCAAGGGCGCGCTTGCGTCCACTGGGATGCAAAACACCACTGGTCGCCAAACCGCGCCCCAAACCGCAGGCAACTTTTTCATTGAAAAATTGTAAAGGTGCGCGTTTCGTACCAAAATAGACAACCAAACGTACCGAGTTTGACCCTACATCAATAACGGCTGTTTTCTCAGGCTCAACTATCATGGCCATGCGCCAGTTCAGGCACGTCCTTGGCCCCAACAGAACCGCGTCCCGAAAGTGACGGGTGTTCCATAAAGAAGCGATGACAATCAAACTGCCGCTTACCGCCTGCCGTGTTTTTCAGATAAGTGCCATCCGCTTGCAGCACCCATGAATTGCTTTGATCTGCCAGATTTGCGGCCATGATCTGGCTCATGATTTGGGCATGAACCGTTTTATTGGTAATCTCTGCCATGGTTTCAATCCGCTTATCCATATTGCGGTACATCCAATCAGCAGAGGTCATAAATACCCTTGCTTTGGCTGACGGCAAACCAAACCCGTTACCGAAACAAACGATCCGCGCGTGTTCCAGATAACGCCCGACGATAGACTTTACCCGAATGTTGTCCGACAGGCCTTTGATACCCGGTCGTAACGCACATATCCCGCGCACCACCAAATCTATTTTTACACCTGCTTGTGATGCTGCGTAAAGCGCGTCGATAATTTGATCCTCTACAAGTGAATTCATCTTGGCCCAAATATGCCCTTGGGCACCGAACGTAGCTTCCCGCTCAATCCGCTTTATCAGCTTCGACTTCAATGTATTCGGGGCAATCGCCAAATTTTCAAGGCCTCGCGGATCAATTCCGCCAGACACATAATTGAAAAACTTGGTCGCATCACGCGCAATGGATTTACTGCAAGTAAACAAAGATAAATCAGTATAAATCTTTGCGTTCAATGGGTGATAATTCCCCGTTCCGATATGATTATACGCGATTAAATCATCGCCCTCTTGGCGTAAAACAGTGGATGCTTTTGCATGTGTTTTCAAATGTGGCACACCATAAACCACCTGTACACCGGCCTGTTCCAAAAGCTGTGATTGCCGAATATTTGCGGCTTCATCAAAACGGGCTTTTAATTCCACCATAGCCGTTACATTTTTCCCCGCTCGTGCGGCCTCTATCAAAGCTTCCACAATCGGCGACTCGAAAGATGTGCGATACACAGTCTGTTTGATTGCCAGAACATAAGGGTCGCGCGCGGCTTGCCGTAAAAAATCGATCACGATATCAAAAGATTCATAAGGATGGTGCAACAACATGTCTTTTTGCTTGATCGCAGCAAAAATATCGCCATCAAAATCACGTACCCGTTCAGGCTGGCGCGGGCGATATTCCGACCATAATAAATTAGGATGGCGTTTTGTAATAATGTCTGTGTAATCTGCCAAGTTCAAAATACCGCGGACAGTGACGATATCATCCTTATCCATACCACAGCCATTTTGTATTGCCTTGCACAGTTTCGAAGAATTACAATCGGACATGAATAACCGGATTGCCGCGCCACGCGACCTTTGTTGCAATGCGGTTTCAAATTCCCCGAACATATCATCGGCATCTTCATGAATTTCGATATTGCTGTCGCGCAACAGACGAAAGGTGCATTTCCCTAAAACCTCACATTTCGGAAACAGCATTTCCAGAAACATATCCAGAATATCTTCAATCAGAATAAAACGGGTCTTGCCATCCGCAAACGGCTCTAGCGCATAGGCCGCTTTGACATGGATAGGTACAGGCAGCAGTACGTCCATCGGTTCGGTTTTTTTAGGACGCATTAAACGATATGCCGTCGTCAACGTAGCGTTGGGTACAAACGGGAATGGATGCTTTGCATCAACCCGCATGGGCCGTAACAAGGGCAGCACACTATCCAGGTATTTTTGTTCCAACCAATCGCGCTCTTCATCTGATAAATCGTCAGGCATAACCCTTTCGATACAATTTTCTGCCATCGTCGTGCTTAACGTACTCCAGCAAGTTTGCTGACGTTGCATCATCGCATCAATCGCAACTGACATTTCTACCACTTGTTGCTCAGCCGTGCGCCCATCAAGCGTGCGCTCAAAATTCTCCGCCCGTACAAGCCGCTCAAGACCTGCAACACGCACAACGAAAAACTCATCCAGATTTTTTGCTGAAATCGCCAGCATCCGTAATCGCTCGAACAACGGAACTTTGATATCTTCGGCAACTTCAAGAACCCGCGTATTAAATTCAAGCCACGACAGTTCACGATTAAAAAATCGCTCCGAACCGTCGTTATTTTCAAGACTTGGGAATGGTACGGCTTGTGATATATCGTTTAAAAAATCCGTATTTACCATCACACCACCTATTTCTGCATTTCAGTCAAAATACGTCCTGCCAGGCGTTTTGTAATCGGTTTTTGCCCTTTTAAAGATGCCCGGTCCAATGCCCGAACCAAATCCCCCGCAAAAGCAAAAGACCTATCCATCCGTTTCACGATATAGCCGATCAAAGGTGGTTCAACAGTTATTTGCCGGTCGGAAAACAATTTAATTAACAAAACCGATAAAAGNACATCATCGGGTGGGGCCATCGTTGCCACTTGGCTGCCTGCCAGACGGCTTGCCAGGTCGGGCAGATCGACATTCCATGATCCAACCGTACCTACCCCTGTCAACAACAGCGGGTGGNTGGCTTGGTTCATAAGATTATGTAAATGGAAAAGGGCAGCTTCTCCATCGTCATTATGCGCAAGCAAATGCACATCCTCNACAACAACAGGCTGTTCCGCCAACGTTTCCAATCGCTCATATGCCAACGCCTTGGCACTAACCGCTATCGCACCCGCATCTTCGGCCCATATATGTGCCAAATGCGATTTTCCAGATCCTTTCGGGCCATATAATATCAATTTCCCCAATGGCCAGTTTTGCCAGCTTTCCATCAAACGCACAGCCATGTCATTTGCAGGAGAGACAAAAAAATCCTCTCGCCCAAAGGCGGTTTGAAGTGGTAAATCAAAGATCAATTGTTCAGGCATTCGAATTACTTAGCTTTGGCTTTACGGGATTTTNGCTTTACGCTCTGTGTGCCTTTATAAAGCTTACCTTGCAAATATTGTCCGATCCCAAAGCGAAANAATACGCCTAGGCTGGCAGCNACGGGAACAGCCACCAACATACCGGTAAACCCCATTAACGTGCCGAAAGCAGACAATGCAAACATCAACCAAACCGGGTGCAACCCAACCGAGCTGCCAACCAGTTTCGGGGTTAAAATGTTGCCTTCAACCATTTGGCCCACAATAAAGATCAGCGCTACGGCGGCAATCCATTCCGGGGCTCCCCAGAATTGAAACAGGGCCAGACCTATCGCCAAAACACCACCGATAACCGATCCGACATACGGAATAAATGTCAGCAGCCCAGCAATCAAGCCGACGATCAGGCCAAATTGCAAACCGACCAACATCAAAGCGATTGCATAAAATGCACCTAAAATGGCGCAAACCGTAAACTGGCCGCGCACAAATCCTGCAAGAACCGCATCCACATCCCNTGCCAAACTGCGCAAAACCGGCAGATGATCTCGCGGCAGCCAACCATCAATAACNGCAATCATCCGATCCCAGTCCAGTAACATATAAAATGCCACAACAGGGGCGACGACAATAAAGATAACAATATCAAGAATAGTAAATGCCGAAGTAAGCACGGCACCGGCAAAGGCCCCACTTTGGCTTTGCATGGTCTCCCCAAATGATTGCAAAGCGCGCGAAATTGCAGAACCTTCTTCCATAATGCTAGGGAAGCGTTCCACCAACAGGGCCTGCAATTGCGCGAAATAGGCAGGGGTAACTTTGATCAGAGCAACAAATTGTTCCACCAGTAGCGGCACCAGCAAAATTATCAGTAGAATGGTTGCAATCAAAGCAACAAACGTGATCGAAACCGTAGCTGCCACGCGGCTGAACCCCATCAGTTCTAACCGATCTGCAACGGGATCCAGAAAATAGGCGATGGCCATGCCCGTCACAAACGGCAAAATCACATTGCCAAGCCCCCAGAGGGCCAGCAAGAATACAGCCACGCCGATACCCCAATAACTGGCTTGTTGTCTAACTGTCAGCGCCATAGTTCACCTACACAAATTGTTCCCGTATCAACCGTTCTTCCAACCCGTGCCCCGGGTCAAACAAAATACGGTGCGATACGTCCGGTTCATTAAAAATTTCGACCCATACGACATTCAATGCCTCTTTTCCGTCCGCCACAGCCGAAACAGGCCGCTTTTCATGTTCAAGTACATCAAAGCGCACTTTTGCCGACATAGGCAGCAAGGCCCCGCGCCAACGGCGGGGCCGAAACGCGGCCACAGCCGTTAACGCCAAAATATCAGCCCCGATCGGCAAAATTGGCCCATGCGCGGAATAATTATAAGCGGTTGATCCCGCTGGCGTTGATAATAATGCCCCATCACACACCAATTCAGACATCCGTTCACGCCCGTCTACGGAGATCTGCAACTTCGCTGCTTGAGGACCTTGGCGTAACAAAGAAACTTCGTTGATCGCAAGGGCCTCTATATCTACACCATCAGCACAATGGGCCTGCATTTTTAGTGGATGGATCACCGCCTCTTCCGCTTCGTCCAAACGTTCCAGCAGATTGTCTTCGGCATATGCGTTCATCAAGAAACCGACCGAACCACGGTTCATGCCATAAACCGGCGTTGGCAAATGTTGCGTGTCATGCAAGGTTTGCAACATCAGACCATCCCCACCCAAAGCCACAATTATATCTGCCTCTTGTAAAGAAGCATTGCCGTATTTAGCCGATAGAACATCCAGTGATTCTTTGGCTTGATCTGCATTAGATGCCACAAAACCCAATTTTTTGTCGTTCATGTGTCATCTATCCTCTCTTTTGCGCACTTAGTAGGGAATACGCCGTACAAGACGTCGCGCGTGTCGCATTATTACTTACATAAACAAATCCAATCGAATAGGACAGACCCAGATTTAGACGTCTTTTAGGAGCAACCGCCATGACAACAACCCGCGACGCCGGATTTTTCACCGAAGAGCTTTCCACACGTGACCCTGAAATATTCGGAGCCATTACCGATGAATTGGGTCGTCAACGCGATGAGATCGAATTGATTGCCTCTGAAAACATCGTTTCACGTGCCGTTATGCAGGCCCAAGGGTCTGTAATGACCAATAAATATGCCGAAGGCTATCCGGGNCGTCGCTATTATGGCGGCTGTCAACATGTCGATGTTGCTGAAAATCTGGCGATTGACCGTGCAAAACAATTGTTCGGTTGTGAGTTTGCCAATGTGCAACCCAACTCCGGCTCACAAGCTAACCAAGGCGTGATGCAGGCGTTGATCCAGCCGGGCGATACGATTTTGGGTATGAATTTGGCATCCGGCGGCCACTTAACGCACGGCGCAGCCCCGAACCAGTCAGGTAAATGGTTTAACGCAGTGCAATACGGCGTCCGACGTCAGGACAATCTGATCGACTATGATGAGATCGCCGCATTGGCAAAAGAACATCAACCAAAAATGATTATCGCAGGCGGTTCTGCTATTCCGCGTCAGATCGACTTTGCAAAAATGCGTGAAATTGCTGACAGTGTCGGCGCCTATCTTCACGTTGATATGGCCCACTTTGCAGGACTTGTGGCAGCCGGTGAACACCCTAGCCCGTTCCCGTACGCGCATGTCGCCACAACAACCACACATAAAACCCTGCGCGGGCCACGCGGNGGCATGATCCTGACCAATGATGAAGCGATTGCCAAAAAAGTTAATTCCGCTATATTCCCTGGCATTCAAGGCGGCCCCTTNATGCATGTGATCGCAGCCAAAGCCGTAGCATTNGGCGAAGCTTTGCGCCCCGAGTTCAAAACCTATCAAAAGCAAGTGATCGCAAATGCGAAAGCCCTGTCCGATCAGCTAATCAAAGGTGGCCTAGATATCGTAACAGGCGGGACGGACACCCACGTGATGTTGGTTGATTTGCGCCCCAAGGGTGTAAAAGGCAACGTGGCGGACAAGGCTTTGGGCCGTGCGCACATTACCTGCAACAAAAACGGCATTCCGTTCGATCCGGAAAAGCCAATGGTAACATCTGGCCTGCGTTTGGGCACACCTGCGGGCACCACACGCGGCTTTGGTGAAGTTGAATTCCGTGCGATTGCCGACATGATCGTTGAAGTTATCGATGGTTTGGCAGCTAACGGCGAAGACGGCAACGGTGCTGTTGAAGCTGCTGTGAAAGCCAAGGCCGAAGCCTTGTGTGCAAGGTTCCCGATCTACGACACATTGTAAGGTCAGTGATAAATTTCAATGGCGTGCTGACAGATGTCTTGCACGCCTTTTTTACGCCCGCTACAAGGGTATTATGAAAACCCGCTTTGCACCAATCACTATACTTATCATCCTTGCAGCCACACTTGCAGCCTGCGGCGTTAAAACGGCAGTGCCCGGCTTTGAATACCCTATCTATACACCCGACAAAAAATGGCCTGAACTTGCCCCGACTGCAGATCTGGAAAAAGCGGCAGACGTTGATGTGGAAACCACATTGGAAGAAGTTGAACGTTTGAAGCGTTTGGCCATCTAACACATTGCCCCCATCCAAGCCTTGCGCTAACAAATGTTAAAATAATCGGAGCGACGAATTTATGTCCAACACATTAAGACTTGGGATTGCAGGGCTGGGAACAGTCGGCATTGGTGTCATTAAAATCGTCCAAGAGCACGCGACATTGCTGGAAGCCCGTGCAGGCCGCCCAATCAGCATTTCTGCAGTGTCTGCCCGCTCAAAAGCCAAGGATCGTGGTGTTGATCTGTCGGATTATACATGGGAAGACGATCCCGTTGCCTTGGCAAAACGCGATGATATCGATGTGTTTATTGAACTTATCGGCGGCGACAGCGGCCCTGCGAAAGCCGCTGTTGAAGCCGCCATTGCAGCTGGGAAACACGTAGTCACCGCCAACAAGGCCATGCTGGCCCTTCATGGGCAGGAACTGGCACTGGCAACTGAGGCCGCTAACATAAATCTGCGTTTTGAAGCAGCCGTTGCAGGCGGCATCCCCATCATAAAAACCCTGACAGAAAGTCTGGCCGCCAACAAAATCACACGTGTGATGGGGGTAATGAACGGCACCTGCAATTATATTTTAACACGGATGGAAAGTGCTGCTCTACCTTATGCAGCCGTCTTTGAAGAAGCCAACCAACTGGGCTATCTGGAAGCTGATCCCAATCTGGATGTTGGCGGAATTGATGCCGCCCACAAATTGGCACTGCTATCATCCATTGCCTTTGGCACCCAAGTAAACTTTGCAGGGGTCGAACTGGAAGGTATCGGGCAGATCACGATAGAAGACATTGATCACGCCCGCGACATGGGCTTTCGCATAAAACTATTGGGCGTCGCACAAGTAACCGATGCAGGATTAGAGCAATCCATGCGCCCGTCCCTTGTACCTGCAACCTCACCCTTGGCCCAATTGGAAGGCGGCACAAATATGGTCGTGGTTGAAGGCGATGCAGTGGAACAAATCGTTCTGCGTGGCGCAGGTGCTGGTGAAGGTCCGACAGCCAGTGCTGTGATGGGTGATATTATGGACATTGCGCGCGGTCTTAAATTGCCCGTGTTCGGTCAACCCGCCACTACCCTGAAACCCGCCAACCCGGCTAAAGCCAGTAACGAAGCGGCTTTTTGTTTGCGTTTGAACTTGAAAGATGCCCCGGGCGTTATGGCCCAAATTTCCACCGCTCTGGCCAATGCCGGCGTTTCCATCGACCGTATGCGACAATTCAGCCACAACGATGTGTCAGCCCCGGTAATGATCGTCACGCATCCGACAAAACGCTGTAATGTTGAAACTGCTTTTCAGGAAATTACGCAGTTGGATGTCACCACAGAAACACCCCTTATGCTCAGCATCGTAGATGCCTGAAACCGCATTCCTTGGTATAAAAAACTCTGCTACGGGCCGCCGATGGACTGGATTAAACGCTGCCCAAGATCGTCATGCACAGGCCATTTCACAACAGGCAGGGCTGCCCGAAATTGTTGCACGTACACTAGCCCGCCGTGGTGTTCCGCCTGAAGAAGCAAAGGCTTTCTTAACCCCGTCCTTGCGCGAACTCATGCCGGACCCTTCGGTTTTGAAGGATGTGGATAAAGCAGCCGCTCGTATTACACAAGCGATTGATAAAAAACAAAAAATAGCAATATTTGCAGATTACGATGTCGACGGTGCCACCTCTGCTGCCCTACTGATCACGTGGTTGCGCAATTTTGGCCTGGCTGCAACCTTATATGTTCCCGACCGCGTCGACGAAGGGTATGGGCCCAATGACAAAGCGATGCAAATGCTGGCAACCTCTCATGATCTGATTATTTGCGTCGATTGTGGAACACTGTCGCATGGGCCGATTGATGCGGTCAAAGGAACTGACGTTATCGTCCTTGATCACCATATGGGTGGAGAAACCTTGCCTAACGCGCTGGCTGTCGTGAACCCTAATCGTCAGGATGAAGACACAGAATATGGTTATCTTTGTGCCGCAGGCGTGGTGTTTTTGGTTCTTGCCGCCTGTAACCGCATTTTTAAAGCCGCAAATAAATCCGTGCCAAACCTGCTGGATGCCCTTGATCTTGCCGCATTGGGCACCGTCGCGGATGTTGCCCCATTGATCGGCTTCAACCGTGCATTGGTGCGCCAAGGTCTTGCTGTTATGGGTGCGCGTCAAAGACCGGGTCTTGTCGCCCTCGCAGACGCCGCCAAAATGAATTCCGCCCCCACGTCCTACCACCTTGGTTTCCTGTTAGGTCCGCGCATTAACGCAGGCGGGCGGGTTGGCAAGGCCGATTTGGGTGCGCGTCTATTATCGACCACAGACCCGGATGAAGCCCGCTCTATCGCTGATCGGTTAAACCAGTTGAACGATGAACGCCGCGAAATAGAGGCTCACGTCCAATTACAGGCGATGGAACAGGCCGAACAACGCGGTATCGACAAGCCCTTGGTCTGGGCTGCAGGCCAGGGTTGGCACACAGGTGTTGTCGGCATTGTCGCATCCCGTCTGAAAGAAGCCACAAATCGGCCCGCGATCGTTATCGGTTTGGACGGAAACGAGGGTAAAGGGTCAGGCCGGTCTGTTACAGGTATTGATCTGGGATCAGCCGTGGCCACGTGTACCCGCGAAGGTATATTATTGAAAGGCGGAGGCCACACAATGGCTGCAGGATTGACCGTAGCTACAGAAAATCTGGAAATCGCAATGGAACGCCTGTCTGAATTACTAGAAAAACAGGGTGCCGGTGACATCGGCCCGAAAAATCTGGCATTGGACGGTGCCATTGCCCCTTCAGCCATCACGCCAGAATTAATCGAGCAGTTAGAAGCCGCAGGCCCCTTTGGCGCAGGCGCCCCCGCACCCCGCTTTGCCCTGCCTGCCCAGCGCATCACATTTGCCAAACGCGCTGGCGAATCGCACCTGCGCCTGACATTACAAGGTGAAAATGGCAGTAAAATAGATGCAATATGCTTTCGAGCATATGATGGCCCAATGGGAGCACTGTTGGAAAACCACAATGGCCGATTATTTCATTGCGCAGGCCGCTTAGAAATCGATGATTGGGGTGGGCGCAGGCGTGTAAAACTGCGTTTGGAGGATGTTGCGGAAGTTTTATAAAAATCTTTCGTCTCAGATAAAAATTCTCTTGCCAGCCGCAATTCTTCACACTAAACAGCGCATCACAGTGAGTGGTCCCTTCGTCTATCGGTTAGGACATCTGGTTTTCAACCAGGAAAGAGGGGTTCAACTCCCCTAGGGACTACCACTGTTTATCTATACAGATATGTTTTCTTCCCAAATCATCCGCAATTGTTCACTACGCATACGCGTCATGCTTTCCAGACAGTTTGTATGGATCAGTGGAACAATCGCTCCACCGCGATAAACCAATGTTTCAACCTCGCAATTTTTATCCCTAAACGTAATCCAGGCCTGCACGGCATCACGTAGTATAATTGCGCTCGGCACTGGCAGGACAGGCAAAAAAACACAGGACTGAAACCGTTTTAATCATTGGCCAGTTCCCAAATATACTCAACTAAGCCAATAAACCAAGATCTGCCGCACGCTGAACAGCTTCCGCACTGGTACGCGTCCCCAGCAAGGTCCTGACTTTCGTCAGTTGTGCTTTTACTGTCACAATTGGAATACCTAGGTTGGTTGAGGCCTCTTCGATACGCGCCCCGCCCGCTATCGCATTCAAAAGTGCCTTTTGTTTATCATTCAGCTTAATTGCAGATATTTCCTCTTTGTGGATCATTTCCAGTATTTCTGTGATTTCAGATATTTCCGCATCCGTAAACTCACGATCAGCACGGGCAAACCCACCAATTGTATGTTTATTATTCGTTCCGATTGACGAAACAAAACCAAAATTCATACCGTAATTTTTTGCTGTTTTTAAAACACCTCTTGTATCAAGGTCTTCCATTTCGCTCCAGCGGCACGTTCCTTTGGCGCCAAACCCCCACATGACAACCGGATCATTCAATATAAAGCCATTTTCTTCATAGTAATTAATCCATGCAACCGGATATGTTTGAAACATTAGCTTTGGCGCATTAAACTCAATATGCAGCGCAATCGCATAGCCAGACGGTGCTTGCTCCTTAAGCACATCCAACCAATGATTTATCCCTTCCATCTTCTGCATGCGCAGCCTTTACTTTATTTATGTTAAAATTGGCATTGTAGTGTAAATACTTTTTTTAACAATTTTTGTCACTACATTAAAAAGAATGGCATACATACAATAAATGTCTTTAGAGTTGAGAATCGATGAAGTTAAATGGCTTGCGCCTGTTGGGTTGCAAATATCGCTTCGTATTCGTTTTGGTTCTCCATTAAGTTCAATTAACACTTACCCCGCCAGCTGGGTACAGAAGTACACCGAACTTGGCCTTATGATGCATGACCCAACAATGAAATGGGCTTACGAAAACACGGGCACTTGCCGGTGGAATGCCCACATGGATGTTGATACACACAGCGTTCTTAAGATGGCCGCGGGTTATGGCATTAAATATGGCGCAACGATTTCATGCCGGTCAGAAACTGAAGTCGGCCATAGAAGTATCGCCACTTTTGGCCGTGATGACCGCGAGTATGAAGACGCCGAGCTGACATATTTATACAGGTTCATTCAAAAGCTTCATGATCAGGCCACACCACCCACAAATATAACAGATGCCGAGATAGAGGCTCTTTTGTTGTTAAAACGCGGATTGATCATCAAAGAGGTTGCAGTGGAACTGGGTATAAGCGAAAATGCCGTAAAACAACGTATGAGCAATGTCAGACGCAAGCTTGGTGCAAGAACAACCATACATGCGGCGTCCCTTGCACAACAATATGGACTAATTTAATCAAAAAACGATATTTTATCTGCCCATTTTATATCTACCTGTACTTTAGTATATACCGAAATATACAATTCTAAGCTCTATTAAATCTCCAACCAAAAAGGAGATTTATTATGCATTTTGTAACTTTCGACTTCACAAACTTCCATAAATTCGGCTCTACGTTTTACGATTACTTGGCTTTACGTAAAAGATATTTTGTCGATGAACTTAACTGGGATATCTTCTACGACGATATCGTCGAAATGGACCAATACGACAATCCGTTGGCACATTACTCTGTGGTAATACAAGACGGCAAAGTTGTTGGTGGCGCAAGAATGGCACCAACGTCGGCAAAATGGGGCGATACCACCTATATGCTTAATGATGTAGCACGTGGGAAACTTTCAAAAATACCGGATCAAATCTACAAAGAAAACTTCAATACAAATCGTGTCTGGGAATGTACTCGTCTGGTTGTTTCAAGCGAATTAAAGGGTATGCGTGAAAAGGTAAACTGCTTGAACCAGATTGTAGATGGTGTTGTCGCCGAAACCTCTGCGTTTGGCGCAAAGGACCTGATTTGTTTATCGCCACCAACATTACCGCGTATGTTCCGTTCCTTCGGATATGACTGCAAACAAATCAGCGAACCTTATATTTGCCCTGAAGATGGTCGAAAATATGCGGTTCTAATGATGCCGGCTTTGAAAGGGTTTGTTGAAATCAAAAAAGCAGCGTAGCAAACCCAATCCTGCGACGCACTGATGCCTTTACATCCGTGAACACGGTTATCTACGAATGGCCGCGCTGGGGACAGCTTGGCCAATCGCAGACCAGTTCACGCTGGCGCGTGCAATTTTTGTGTCACCCCATGTTTTAAAGACAATCACAAAGCCCTCTGTCGTCACAGCTTCTGCCGCCAACGAAAACCGCAGGTTTTGTTCGCAAGAACTGTCCATACCGCTAATACCCAATGTGATATGCGGGGGGCGTTGAAAGCTTGCCGTAAACCGTAATTTCAAAAAAACCTCACGATCACCATCGCCGGACCACATCGGTCCGTTGTCATCCACGTGATTAAATAATTCACCTGCAGCCGTGACAACTTGCACACCGACTAACGGGGCAGTCGTTTGTTGTTTGTTCAAGTCTTCACTCAAAGCAACCCCCTTATTCTAATCTCTTTTAGCGATTACGCAGAGCATGTAAAAATAACAGACAAAACAAATGTATAATTATGATACTATAAACAAAAAAGATATGGCAAAGCTACAGGAACCTAATGTACAGTTTTTTATTTCAAGCAACGATTTATCTGGCAGCGGCCGTCATTGCCGTACCCGTCGCCAAACGTCTGGGCCTTGGCTCCGTTCTAGGTTATCTAATCGCAGGTGTCCTTATCGGCCCCGTTCTGGGCCTAATCGGGTCAGAGGCACAGGATTTGCGCCACTTCGCCGAATTCGGCGTGGTGATGATGTTGTTCCTTGTCGGTCTAGAGCTGGAACCGATGGCACTATGGAACATGCGTGCCCGACTGATCGGTCTGGGTGGCCTGCAAATATCGCTGACCACCGCCGTCATTACCGCCGCTGCAATCGCTTTGGGCCAACCATGGAGCGTTGCATTGGCTATTGGTCTTGCATTTTCCCTGTCGTCCACCGCTATCGTGATTCAGACCCTTAGTGAAAAAGATTTAATGCATACGCTTGGTGGACGCTCCGCCTTTTCAGTACTTCTGACACAAGATATTGCCGTCATACCGATGCTCGCCCTAATCCCGCTTCTGGCGATGCCGGGATTACTTAACATCGGCGGCGTTGGCCGTGATCACAGCGAAGAAATGAGCCTTGTTGCAGGTCTTTCCGGTTGGGGTGTCACCTTCGTCACCTTAACTGCTGTTGCCGTCGTGATTCTAGCAGGCATGTACCTGACCCGCCCTGTTTTTCGGTTTATCGCCCAAAGCCGTTTGCGCGAAATGTTCACTGCCATGGCCTTATTACTGGTTGTGGGGATCGCATTTTTGATGACACTCGTCGGCCTGTCGCCTGCATTGGGCACATTTCTGGCAGGCGTGGTTTTGGCCAATTCCGAATTCCGCCACGAATTGGAGTCTGATATACAACCCTTCAAAGGGTTGCTGTTGGGCCTGTTTTTCATCACCGTTGGTGCTGGAATTAATTTTGGCATCTTGTTCGATAACTTTACCGCCATCATTGGCATAACGCTTGGCGTTATGCTGATCAAATCCAGTATACTTTTAATTCTGGCATATCTGTTTAGGTTCAGGGGCCGTAATCGGATACTGTTTGTCCTAAGTCTTGCACAAGCAGGCGAGTTTGGCTTTGTAATGCTAAATACAACAGTGAAATACAATGTCATCCCTACAGCAACATCGGAAATGCTGGCCCTGATCATCGCCCTTTCAATGCTGCTGACCCCTGCTTTATTCATCCTTTATGAACACTTGGCAAAACGCAAAATAGAACGCGCGGTTACCCGTGAACATGACAAGATCGAGGAACAGGGCAAGGTGATCATCGTGGGCATTGGCCGCTTCGGGCAAATAGTCAACCGCATGGCATTGGCCGCAGGTATCAAAACTGTTGTCATCGACCACCATGTCGATCAAATCGACCAAATGCGTAAATACGGGGTCAAAGGTTATTTTGGTGATCCTACCCGCCCTGAACTGATGCACGCCGCAGGCCTGCATAAAGCAGCCGTTCTGATCGTTGCCATTGATGATAAAAAAGCCGCCGTCAAATTGGTCGAAAACGCCCGAAAATCCCAACCTGACCTACACATCATCGCGCGCGCCTATGACCGCAACCACACTTACCAGCTGTATCGTGCGGGGGCGACTGATATTGTGCGTGAAACCTTCGACAGTTCAATCCGTGCCAGCAAATATATGCTGCAAGAGCTTGGCTGGTCAGGTTTCGATATCGAAAATGCCGCCGACGCATTTGTGACCTCTGATCGCGGTGCCTTGCGCGAATTATCCGAATTATGGGACCCCAATATCAAAACCGAAGACAACAAAGCCTATGTTGAACGCGCACGCGCCATCAACAAAGAATTCAACACAGGCTTTTTGGCAAACCTCGCCAAGATCGTTGAACAGGACGTCAAGGAAGAAGAGGAACTGCGGTCAGAGGCGGATGAAAAGAGGTGAGCCAAACTCACCCCATATAAAACCCATATTGCACAGGAATATGTGCTTTCACATCAACACCCAGCTCTTGTGCTGCGTGCATTGCCCAATAAGGGTCACGCATCATACCACGCGCCAGCAAAACCATATCCGTCTGTCCATCCGCAATAAGGGCTTCGGCCTGTTTCGCTTCTGTAATCGTGCCCACAGCCATAGTAGAGATCTCAGCTTCGGCTCGCAATTGCCCACCCAAAACCACTTGATCCGCCGTGCGTGACCCGATTGAAGCGCGTGCCGAAGGTGTTGCCCCGCCACCCGAACAATCGACAAAATCCACACCACGCTCTTTCAACCATTTAGCCATCTGGATATTGTCCGCAATCATCAAACCACCATCTGTCCAATCGGACACCGACAAGCGCACTGACAAAGGTAGGTTTTCCGGCCAGACCGCACGCACCGCATCAACTGTTTCCAGCATCATTCGTGCGCGATTTCGCAATTCTCCACCATACTGATCATCGCGTGTATTAACCAAGGGCGTGAAAAAACTGTGCAGTAAATAACCATGCGCCCCGTGAATTTCCAACAGCTTGTAACCCGCCGCCAAAGCACGCTTGGCAGCCGCCACAAACATGCCTTGCATATCTGCAATATCGGCCGCCGACATTTGGTTTGGCGTTTTCCATAACCGCGTACCATCGGGATCAAATGCTACACCGCTTGGCCCAACAATCGGCCAGCCACCTTCATCATCCTTTAAATGCGCACCACCGTCCCATGGCCGTGCGGCAGATGCTTTACGCCCCGCATGTCCGATCTGCACCCCCGGAACGGCACCCATTTCAGCAATAAAACGATTGATTGAAGCCGCAGCATCGACCTGTTCATCATTCCACAATCCTGTACAACCGGGCGTGATCCGCCCATCTGCACGCACTGCTGTGGCTTCGGCTATCACCAATCCCGCACCACCTGCAGCACGGGCCCCCAAATGTACCCGGTGCCAGTCATTCATCAACCCATCGGTGGCCGAATATTGGCACATGGGCGAAACCCCGATGCGATTGCGAAAAGTGACGTCTTTGACTGTAAGCGGTGTAAAAAGGGCTGACATGATCTGATGTTCCTAATGTTGAATTTATCGTCAGATAATCAGCCACATCAAAAAGGTGCAAGGTCAAATAAAGCACAGCACAAATGCGAAAACGCCTATGTCCTATCCGACCGCAATACGCGGTCGTCCCGATGCAACAGCCGTCAATTCTGCCTCAATGAACACATCACGGTTCTCGATTTTTGCCGTGCGAATATCGTAATCCATACGCACACGAATACCTTGTGCCCCCGCATCGCGTGCACCTGCCATAGCCTGTGCGCTAAGATACGCCTCCAATGCGCTGACTGCATCATCCTGAGTGGTAAAACCCTGCGGTCCGGTTTCAAAATGCACCCGAAACTGGCCTTCGCCCTGTGATGTGATCTGCCCTGAAACCCGCATGGAAATTTGTCCGACAACCGCCCCGATTGCATTTGCTACACCGGCATAATCTGGCACAATAACCTTTGTGTTTAATCGTTTTCCAACCGCCCCGTAATAACTGTGCGCCGAGGCCCCCAGACCAATTAGCGGCAGGTTCAACCCCGCATCAATTGCCATCAAACCGCGATGATGCGCCATGCCTTGCTTGGTCAAAACATGCTGTGCCAGTTCTTTTGCAGGCAGGCCAAAATCAAACCCGTCCTCGGCAAAAGCCGTTTCCAACAAGGCCTCGGCGGTTTGCTCTGTCAGCTGATCAATGATCATCTGTGCTAAATCCGCAGTATTTGGCGATAAGCGGTTGCCANTTCCCGTACGTTGGCGCGAAAACANCTCTAGTGCTTTTTCAGCCGCATTGCTATCCCACGCATCCAGACGCCCCAAAACATGTGCGGCATCTGATGCGGTAATCCCCGACATCATCACCAAGCCACGCCCCACAAGAGTTTGCAAAGTGCCCAGCTCCATGCGGTTATGCACAATCTTGCCCATCGGCCAGGCCTGATCGCCGATGCGTTCCATCAGTGTTGCCTCGCGCCCAATCAACCCCCCCGTTGATACGTCAGCCCGCTGGACTGCCAATACAAACCGTCCGTCAAATTCACCGATTGTGCTGCTGGCCAGCTGTGCATCCAACGCACCGTGAATCACGTCTGCCCAGTCCATCGCCAATAAAGAAACTGGCATCACACGGCGCGGCCCCAATGTCACTGCCGCCTCCAATCCACTTGTGGTAATATGCACCTGACTGTCACCACCCAGACCGGTTGTACGCATTGCAACCGCTTCAACCATTGTGCGGAATTCACCAACCCGCGCGCCAAGCGGATCAATAATCGGCCGCCCGTCACGCAGCACCGCCACATCCGTGGTTGTCCCACCTATATCGGACACAATCGCGTCCCGCTCTTCCGTCAACCAACGCGCCCCAACGATTGAGGCCGCAGGGCCCGACAGGATCGTTTCAATCGGCGACACCCGTGCCTGATCAGCCGAGATCAGCGCCCCGTCTCCACGCACCACCATAAACGGCGCATTAATGGCTTTGGTTTGCAGCAACCCTTCAACCGCACTGATCAGATGATCAATCATCCCGATCAACCGCGCATTGAGCAAAGCCGTCATCGCCCGTTTCGGCCCATTCAGTTTAGCACTTAAATCATGCGAACAGGAAACAGGCTTATCCGTCATATCACGGATAATATCACGCACCCGCAACTCATGCGCAGGATTACGTGTGGCAAACTGGCTGGCAACCGCAAACCCAGAAACGGTTTTACCATGTACCGCCAATTCCGCCCGCAAAGCCACCTCATCCAATACACCGGCTTCACCACCGGTGTGATCGTGCCCACCCGTTATGATTATTACAGGATCCCCCTTTAACGCATCTTCCAGCCCCTGGCGGGCCAAATCACGTTTTGAAAACCCAATAAACACCAACCCAACACGCCCGCCTTGCCCTTCCACAAGTGCATTCGTGGCCAGAGTTGTGGACAAGGATACCATTGCAATATCGGTTGTACTTGCTTTGCTTTCATCCAAAACGGCATCTATTGCCGCCCCTACACCAACGGCCAAATCATGACGCGTTGTCAATGCTTTGGCACTGGCAACAACACGAGTATCATCCTCAATCAAAACCGCGTCGGTATAGGTACCGCCAGTGTCTACGCCTAAAAGCAGGGCCATATTTTACCTCATCTATTCTAGATGCTGGCGTAACAAGTGACGCATCAACTGTCACGACTGAAAACGACAATTACGGTGGTGTTAATAGCTTAATGCGGCATCAGCCAAATAACGCAGTTGACGCTCGTAATTCAGCCGGCTGGTATTGGCCATCCCATCCGCCTGCAGATTATTACGCATCATCGAGGCACCAATCATTACCGCCAGAAACAAAGCCACCCGCTCACGCGCCTTGGCCCCGCCCAACATTTTTTGCATAGGTGCGATCAGGCAATCTTTGGCCGCTTCGCGCACAAAATCACCCACTTCAGGGTCCATAGAATTCAGGATCAGCATCTTCAGTGCAGAATTTTCCTCTGTTTGCTCTAAACTGTCAGCCAGTTTGGTCACCACAATATCCTTAAACTGACCATCGCTTGCCGCAGATAGTTCAGGCCATTCAAATGCCCCTTCCATGCTGGCTTTGAATAAGCCCAGTTTGCCGTCATAATAACGCGATACCAGCGCGACATCGACACCTGCATCCCGTGTTAAATCGCGCACAGAGACATTTGAATATCCCCGTGCCCAAAACAATTTACGTGCCGAAATCAGCAATTTTTCTTTCGTGGATAAAGTTTTCTTCATATCGCTTATTATACTTTACACATCTCAAAAATCAACAACCGTTGACTTTTCGATAGTTTTTATCTAAACCGAGAGTCAACAATTGTTGACAAAGGAATGTCATGACTAATACAGCCCTTATTACAGGTGCATCCGCGGGCATCGGCACCGAACTCGCCCGTTATCAC
>JGI24723J26617_10001300_pt1 | contig 22215 bp, 15 predicted proteins | sample Cruoilmetagenom6_FD_26617 | JGI IMG/M metagenome (IMG submission 26617)
TGTGAAGAGTAGTAGCTCATATACAGGATATCATTTTCAAAAACGAAACCGGGATAACTGCTATCGGAATTTGAAGGCAATTTCAACACCTCTTTAAAATCTCCATTTTCACCAAAGGAAACCAATCCGGTATACTCCCTATTAATCCTTCCCCCTCCAATAAATTTACCCCCGTCTATCGCTACAAAGTCGGGACCACCAATAAAGTATGGCGATTCGGTAAAGTTCCAGTCGGTATATGGAGGACTACTTTTCCCCAAATAGGCTCTTTTGTTGCCCTTTTCCCGTCTTATCAGCATTAACATTTCGCCATTGGGCAAAAAGCGAATTGTGGATTCATTGGGATTCCCTTCAATTCCCAGATCGGCAACCAACTGATAATCCACTCCGTTGGTGGTTTTGACCAATTTTATGCTCGTCCCATATTCACCTGCCTCATTTTCCTTTCTGGAATACATGCCCCCATATCCAGTACCCTCATGCCAGGTTAAGCTCCATAACCAATCGAACTTCGATTTTAGATTGGCATCGTATTTAATAGGCTGTGGAGGGGAAAATTTGGTCCCGTTAGGATTGGAGAATGCTACATGGGGTATTCCTCCCAACAGGGTCTTACCTTCATAAATAGATCCTCCCATAGTGGCCATTATGAGCCCTTCCGGGGTCACTGATAATTTGGGATCCCTTAGATCGAACCCCTTGAGAGCAATTTGATCTATTTCTTTCCAAACCTTACCATCTTTGGAGGCTATAATTGTTATTACTCCATCCTTTCCATACACATGCCTTTCCCCTGAGCGAAATGCACAATAAAAGGCTCCATGGAACCTTATTAAAGATGTAAAGGCATTGTAATTTTCATCGGAATAAATTTTAGAAACTTTGATTCCCTTTGGTAGGGTCTGCGATATGCCCTTAAACGTAACAAAAAGGAATAAAAGTGATATGGTAATGCCAACTAGTGTATTTTTCATTTTTATGGGTTTGGACTGGATTAAGGTTGCAATGAATTAAATGTTGGTTTGTAAAAATCGCTTCCCCACACCTTATCACTTAAATCGGAAAAATGCTACGGACCATAGACAGCTAACATCTAGCTACGGTATGAACTTCCTAATTTATAAAATAAAGGCGTTATTAAAAAAGAAAAAACCATTCAATTGTTCCACCACCTAAAAGGAAATCCCCTAAGTGGCATTATTACACATAAAAATTGATTTTATGGGACGGATAAATATTAAATACCCTAACATAGACTTCTGGAAATACCAAGAATCATACATCACAACCTACTAGTGGATAAGGCTGTTTTGTTCCTGGACAAATTATCCCACAATGGCAACCTGTCAAAAAATTTTAAGATGGAAAAAAAGGGGAGGGAACACGAAATATATACATTATAGGTTTACAGACCTTGTTTATCAACTTTCCATTTCCCGTATTCTTCGGCAATATTATTATCCACCAAAGGGTATAGTCCTACAATTGATCGTCCATTTTGTACATTTTCCATCACGAATTCCTCGAATAAGGTCATCTGTAAACACTCGTTGGCAACCTCATCGGCAATGCCGGCCGGGACCACCATAATCCCATCATCGTCCCCCACTAAAATATCTCCAGGAAAGACAGCCACACCGCCACATCCAATGGGTTCGTTAATGGCGATGGCCTGATGCAGGGTAAGATTGGTGGGGGCCGATGGTCTATGGTGATATGAGGGAATATGCAACTCGGCAATTTCAGCCGAATCCCGGAAACCGCCATCCGTTACAATTCCCGAGACCCCTCTTACCATCAATCGGGTAACCAATATGGAACCCGCGGAAGCGGCGCGGGCATCCTGTCTACTATCAATGACCAAAATAGCGCCTATAGGGCACTCNTCCACCGCTACCCGCTGTAGATGTTTAGGGTCCTTGAACACTTCAATAGTATTTAAATCCTCACGTGCCGGTATATAACGCAGGGTATAGGCCTCCCCTACCATAGTAGGCTTGCCCAATTTTAAAGGTTTAATGTCTTGAATAAATTGATTTTTCAATCCTTTTTTAAAAAGACAGGTGGCAATGGTGGCGGTACTGACTTTTCTTAATTTCTCTTTTGTAGAATTTGTTGTGTGGTCCATTTTGTTATTCTTTGGTTCTCCCTAATTATTCGGCTCTTTGCCAAGCTTCCTGAAGGAAGGTCAAATCCTTTTTCATTTGTGCAAAGACTTCTTTTTTGTCAATGCTAATTTTGGCAGCTCCGTGTTCAGCGCCACCCAAGCCATACTCCAAGTGCAGGGATACAGGCACGTTTATGTTATACTTTTTAAGCAATGAAAAGTAGCGGTCAAAATCTACCATCCCCTCCCCCAACGGAGTATTGATGGGCTTCCACTGTCCATTCACTGTGCCCCATTTAAAATCTTTAATGACTATAGTCTTAATAAAAGGTCCAATTAGTCGCAATCCAAGTTCCCAACAGCTACCCCCTTCCACAACGGCGTGTCTTATATCATATTGGCAACCAATATTTTCGTTTTTGGTGGCCTGAAGAATTGGCATTAAATCCCAAATGGGCGCCCCTACATGATTGCCTGCATGATTTTGATAACAACCAATAAGACCCAGCTGTTTATTCAATACTTCCAAATTTTTCAACTGTTGGCCATAGATTGCCTGACTTTCAGGTATCCCCCTATTCTCAGGATAACTTAGCCAAGCAGTACGATAATGGGAAAAACCACTTTTGCTGGCCGTTTCCAATACGGATTTGTGTTCCTTGTTTTGAACATCAATAACGTTGGTGGTCATCAGTCTAGGGTTTAGACCATATTTTTTCATGGCTTCGACCGCATTAGGTAAATCTTCGGATACGCGATCTGGCAATACGTGCCCCTCTGGCCTTACCGTCAAATCCAATCCGTTAAAGCCCATTTCCGCCGCAGCCTCGGACATATCCCTATAGTTAAGGAACTGAAGGTGTTTGGAAAACAAATGTACCTCCAGATTCCCGCCCCATTTGGAAATAGGGTTAACCATGTATTCATCAAATCCCATCAATGGGATGGCGGCACCAGCCATTGCGGCAAGTTTAATAAAATCCCTTCTTTCGTTAATTGTCCTTTTCTTCATTTTACAGGTTGCTTTATAGATTATTACCCAGTTTTTATGTTAAAAATTTGTTAGTCCAACAAATATACGTATTTTTGGTTAACCAGATTGGTTAACCAATTAATAATTATTAGTGTTTCCTTAGAGTTTCTAGTTATGACAAGAATAGTAACGATACTGTGCTTTTTATTTTTTTTAGGTGCGTGTGGGGATAAGACCAATCCGCATACTAAAATTGTAAGTACACCAGAAGAATTGGCAGTAGCCATAAAAAATGTAAAGGCCGGTGACAACATTGTGCTGGCCAATGGTGTATGGAGAGATGTACAGATTAAATTTATGGGTGAAGGCACGGAAGATAAGCCCATTACAATTAAAGCTGAAACACCTGGTAAAGTTTTTATTGAAGGGGTATCCGATTTAAAATTTGGTGGAGAGTATCTAGTGGTCGAGGGTCTGCACTTTAGGAATGGTTTTTCACCCAGTGAAGCTGTATTGGAATTTCGAGTGGACGAACAAACAATTGGAAACTACTGCACCATTACCAATTGTGTTATTGAGGATTTTAATAAAATGCAGCGTGACGACACGGATCTGTGGGTTCAATTCTGGGGAAGGCACAATACCTTGAGCAACAACTACATTGCTGGAAAAACAAATCGCGGGCCAACTATTAGGGTGGACGTGGAAGGCAATGAGAGCATAAACAATTACCACAAAATCATTAACAACCACTTTGGACCAAGACCTCCCAAAGGGGGTGCTAGTGGGGAGACCATTCAAATTGGCAATAGCTACTCCTCTATGTCCCCAAGTTATACAAGAGTTGCCAATAATTTATTTGAAGAGTGCAACGGTGAAGTCGAAATTATTTCCAGCAAAACCAACTTCAATGAATTCAGAAATAACGTCTTCTACAAAAGCGAGGGGTCTTTGGTAACAAGACACGGGAATTATTGCATCATTGAGGGCAATTACTTTATAGGCGATGGTAAAAACGAGAATATAGGAGGTATCAGAATAATCAATACCGGCCATTGGGTAACCAACAATTACTTCTACAATATAAAAGGGAAGAATTTTAGAAGTGCCTTGGCCGTGATGAACGGAATTCCAAAATCGCCCTTAAACAGATACAATCAGGTTACTGATGTAGTGGTTGCTTACAATACCTATGTAAATTGTGATTCCCCCTGGCAATTCGGAGTTGGTCAAAATTTAAGTCAGGAAGATGTTTTACCTCCTTCGGAAATTCGTTCGGCAAGACCCATTAGGACCATAATTGCCAACAACGTAATTTATAATGAAATAGGTGATGCTTCACCGATTGTTGAACACGATAAGGCCGATGGTGTTAGCTTTAAAAGCAATGCCATCCATAATCAAGGTGTGGAATTTAAAGCTTATGACGGGTTGGAGGCCGTTAATTTTGATATTAAAAAAATTGGGGAAAATATTTTTATCCCTTCTACCAAGATAACTATTGAACCTTATCAAGGCTTCGAATTTGAAAATATATCCACGGATTTGGTCGGAAATACAAGAGCTGACAACAATTCCATTGGGGCATTCACCTATACGGATTTTAAAGACCAGAATATATTGGATAGGTCCAAATATGGTCCAAGCTGGTATACTGCTGAAGCAGAAGCAAGAGAACCGAAAACCATAATGGTAGGCACTGCTGAAAGTCTTCAATCCAAAATCAATGAAGCGGATAATGGGGATATCCTTTCGCTGGAAGCAGGAACTCATGAAATACCGCAATCCCTGATAATCAGTAAAAAGCTGACCATTCAATCTTTGGATACATCAAAAGTGGTGCTCAACTATTTGGGAGAAGATAAATCACCCCTATTCCAACTTCGACCTAAGGGATTTTTAAACCTTAAAAATATAACCATAAAAGGAAACAATTCCCAGTATGCATTCGCCAGTTTAAAAGAAAATATGTTTACACATTTTGGGTTAACTGTGTCCGATTGCTATATCAGTGATTTTAATTATGTCTTAAAAGTCTATAAAGAGTCCTTTGCAGAGCACATAAGTTTTAAAAATACTTCCATATCCAATTGCGAAAACGGCTTGGAATTATCCGAAGAAACCAACGATAAAGGAGATTATAACGCTGAATATCTAACCGTAAACAATTGCAGGTTCCAGCATATTAAAGGAAATGTGATAGACTACTATCGCGGGGGTTATGACGAATCTACCATTGGAGGCAATCTGTTGGTTACCAATAGTACCTTCACCAATTGCGGAGCCCAGGAGAAAAATGGCATTCTNCTTAACACCCATGGCATTGTANATGTGGATATTTCCAAAAACACCTTTAGCAATAACCCGGTTAAACTAGTAGCCTTGCTTTGGGGAGCCAAAAATAATTCGCATTCGGACAATAAATTCCACAATTCCGGAGAAATCAGGGTTGAGGAGAATTTNCAAATGAAATTGATGTATTAAACCAATCGCCCAACGTAAATAAAACATTTGCCGAATTATTGGTTTCANCTCCATTTATTAGTAATAGGAAATTTAATAAGCCTATTTATTGTTAAATATTTGGTGGTTCGACAAATTTACGTATTTTTGGTAAACCAATCTGGTAAACCAATTTTTTTTGTTAATTCACTTTCGCCCTGTTTTTGAGTAGTTTCCGTTGTCATGGAAGTACGGGTAAAACCATCCGGCAAAAGATTCTGTTTAGATTGTTGAAGAAATAATCCGTGCCGTTAAAAATAGACTTTATTCGGTTTTTATAGTAACCATAACCCATACAATATGAGCTTTAAAGTATTCAATTCGGTTTCTGTACCCTACTTATTCATGATGAGTACCATCTTGCTATTTATTAGCTGTAAAGAAAACAAAAAGCAAAAATTTACGGACAAAACTGAAAAAGTAGCGATTGGTCTAAGTGCAAACGACATCATTCCCTTCTTTCAACATTGGAATTTGATCCTAGGTGACGGTTCCAATGTGGGTCAGGCCATTGACTATGAAAACAAAAATTTCTTTTATACCGAGAGTGATGACCATGGCGATTGGGTGGTATTCAAAACTCCAAATGCAGGAAATACCCATGGTACTTCGAATAATACCAGAACCGAATTGGCCCAATTAAAGAAATGGTCACCACTGACCGAGGCCACATTGAAAGCCACCCTAAAGGTAATGAACGTGTCCACTACGGGCGATGCCCGCGTTGCTTCAACCTATTCAGTAGTGGTTGGTCAGATTCACAGTGCAGATGGGCACGAAAACGAGCCNCTTAAAATCTTTTATAAAAAATTTCCTGGCCACGAAAAGGGCTCTGTCTTTTGGCATTACGAAATCAATACCGCCGGTGATGATAATTCAAAAAGGTGGGATTATTCCCATCCTATATGGGGCTATGACTTTTCTGTTGTTGGAACTGATGAAAACACCTATCCACCAGAACCAGTAGATGGAATTGCCTTAGGCGAGGAGTTCGGTTATGAAGTGGTTATAAAGGAGGGTATGATGCATCTAACATTTACTAGTGACGGCCATGAAACCAAAACATTCACCAAAAATCTTATTTCCTCTGAATATACAAATCCTTCAGACATGCCAGAACAAACCAAGAAATTATTTGTACCCATAGGTCAGGATGGTCTCGAGCGTAAGGAAGGGTATACCGGTGAGGGCCTCTTTTTTAAATTGGGTACGTACAACCAAACGAACGGAAAAGACCCTAAGGTTAATAAAGTCTGGTGCTCTGGTGCCGAAACCCATGGTGGTGATCTACAAAAACAATATGCAGATGGCAATTACGCCGAGGTATGGTTTAAATCTGCAGATATCACAATCAGCGATGATGCCATTTCCAATGCTGGTTATTTTGAAGCGAATGACGGCCTAAATACGAAAACGGTTTATCCAAATGAGGTGATTCCTTTTATGGATAAATTTAAAATATTGTTGGGCAACGGTACGGAGGTGGAAGATATTACGGAGTTTGAACATAAGGATTTCTTCTACACCGTGATTGACGGTACAAGACGTTGGGTAGTCTACAAAACCCCAAATTCCGGTGTCACTTCAAAAAACTCCAGTAATACCAGAACCGAGCTACACGAAAAAAGGGAATGGCTGCCTGAAGAAGGTGGTAAGCTAACAGGTACCTGCAAGGTAATGCAGGTCTCCATTTCCGGCGATGCCAGAGTTGCCGCCTCTTATTCAACTGTTGTAGGACAAATTCACAGTGGTGAAGGACACGAAAATGAACCCCTAAAAATATTTTACAAAAAATTTCCTGGTCACACTAAAGGTTCCGTCTTTTGGAATTATGAAATAAATCCAGCAGGTGATGACAATTCTGGTAGGTGGGAATTTTCCAATGCGGTTTGGGGGCACGATATGTCCGTGCTTGGAAAAGGTAAAAACGACTATCCCGCGGAGCCTAGGAATGGAATTGAATTGGGAGAAGAATTCAGTTATGAAGTAAATGTCTACAAGGGAATCATGTATCTAACCTTCAAAAGCAAAGATCACGAAACCAAAACTTTTACCAAAAATTTAATATCATCTGAATATGTGAAAAAATCGGATTTTCCTGAACAGATGAAGTATTTATTTGTCCCTATTGGGCAAGATGGAACTGAACGTCCCACTGCCTATAGTGGAGAGTTGAATTATTTTAAACAAGGTGCGTACAACCAGACCAATGGAAAAAGTCCGGCAAGCAACATGGTTTGGTTTGCAGGTGCGGAAACCTATGGAGGGGATATCGCCCAACAATATGAAAATGGTTGCTATACGGAAGTATGGTTTAGGGAAGCAACAGTTGGTCCGGGTACACCTCCAAAGTAGATCTTATTGATTCATATAAAGCAGTTGATCGCTATTAAAAAAGAGTAAAGACATATTAAAATAATAAAAAAATGAAACGATTTAGTGAAAAGTACATCATCTCAAAAGAAATGAAATGGGAAGAACTTGGAGGAGGAGTGTCAAGAAAGTTTTTAGGTTACGATAACCAAATTATGATGGTAAAAGTGAAATTTGAGAAAGGCGCATTAGGTGCCCCGCATCAGCATTTTCACACACAAGCTACCTATTGTGTTGCAGGTAAATTTGAATTCGAAATTGATGGTGAAAAGAAAATTGTGGAAGCCGGAGATGGAGTTTATATTGAACCTAATCTTCTGCATAGTGCAGTTTGTTTGGAAGAAGGGATACTAATTGACACATTTAGTCCTGTAAGAGAAGATTTCTTAAGTGGTGGGGAGGTATCTTATTTTGGAGATAAACAGTAATTATAAATATAACGCCCTTTTTGGGAAGACTTTATGTCATAAACAACACATATGGATTTAAAAGGAAAAATAGCCATTGTTACAGGTGGAACCAGGGATATTGGAAAGGCCATTTCCCTTAAATTGGCCAAGGAAGGTGCCAAGGTGGTAGTNAATTACTATAGCAATGAGGCCAATGCCANAGAAACCCTAAACGCAATTAAATCGGCCGGAGGGGATGCCATAATAGTCAAGGCCGATGTGACCAAAAAATCAGAAGTAGACAGACTCGTGCTGGAAGCGACAAGTACTTATGGTGATACAATAGACGTACTGGTAAACAATGCCGGCGGCCTGGTTGCCCGAAAAACAATAGCAGAGATGGACGAAGCTTTTTTTGACAAGGTTATTAAGTTAAATCTTAATTCTACCTTCTTGGTAACACAAGCAGTGTTGCCCCATATGAAATCTGGGGCCTCCATCGTAAATATAGCCTCCCAGGCCGGTAGGGATGGCGGAGGTGGAGGATCCATAGCCTATGCAACCTCCAAAGGGGCCATCATGACCTTTACAAGGGGACTGGCCAAAGAGGTAGGCCCGAAAAACATTCGGGTAAATGCTCTTTGTCCCGGTATGATCGCCACCACCTTTCATGATACCTTCACTACCGATGACGTAAGGGAGAAAGTAGCAGGAATGACCCCACTTCGAAGGGAAGGATCGGCAGAGGAAATTGCCAATACCGTGGCTTGCCTTGCATCTTCAGAAACTTCCTTTATTACTGGGGCCAACATCGATATTAACGGTGGACTCGCCTTTTCTTAAAAGAGACCAATTACGAAATTGCCAATTTTTACAACCTACAATTAGCAGATTTAAAATTTTAACACTCTAAAATTGTAATTAAATTTTTAATTAACAATTAAATAACATATATTTGGTAAACCAATTTGGTTTACCAGTTTGGTTTACCAAAAAACCAATAACGATAGGAACATGTTTATAGAAAAACACTTAAAAAACAGATTAAAGGATTAGACAAAAAAAAGGACGGGCGCACACCCATCCTTTTGTAAAAAGATTACTTCGTTCTGAAGGGAAGTAATACCCAAACATGCAAATATTACTATAAGCATATCTACTGCAAAACTAAACAATTTCATTGAATATTAGTGCAGTAATGTGTTTAAGTAAGTTGAAGGACTTAATGTGAAAAAATCACATAATTAGGAACCAATGGACAATGAGCCATTTTTAATCACTTGTTACTAACTTAATTAAATCACTAATGAAATTCAAAACTAATTTAATTCTAACAGTAGTATTGTTATTCAATATTGCACTGTTCGCCCAAGATGGTCGTACTCTGTCCGGAACGGTAACGGATGCTGCCATGGTCCCAGTGCCCGGAGTGAACGTAATTATTGCCAATACTACCACTGGAACGGCAACCGACTTTGATGGAAATTATCAAATTATGATAAAAAATGGGGACGTATTACAATTTTCATCTTTGGGATATGTTACCCAATCCATAACTATTACAAATCAAGAACAATTAAATATCACCCTGCAAGAAGACGCAAGTCAACTTGATGAGGTAGTGGTAGTTGGATATGGTACCATTAAAAAATCGCACCTAACCGGAGCGGTGGCAAAAGTAGGTGGAGATGAAGTTGCTGCTGTTCAAGTTGCCCGTGTGGATGATGCTTTGGCAGGTAAGTTATCTGGAGTGAGGATTCAAAATCAAAGTGGAGAACCTGGTGCGGATCCAAAAATCCAAATAAGGGCGGCCTCTTCTGTTTCCGGTGATTCGGGACCACTAATTGTTGTGGATGGTTATCCAATTTCAGGCAATTTGGCCACCGTTAACCCCAACGATATAGAAAGTCTAGAGGTATTAAAAGATGCAGCTTCTGCCGCTATTTATGGTTCTTTAGGTGCCAACGGTGTTATTCTGGTAACCACCAAAAAAGGAAAATCGGGCAAAGTTAATTTTAGTTATAATTCCTATGCAAGTACCTCAAGCAAGTATGTGAAGGACATCGAAATGCTTAAGACAGCAGGAGAATGGGCCAAAGAGTTACAGACCAGTGCTTATGATCTTTCCGAAACCGACCCAGGGTTATTGGCTTACAGACTGGATGCATACGCCAATGCGCCCGATGTGGTAAGTATAGAAGACTGGCTTTTCAAAAATGGTAGTACAACCAATCATGATTTCAGTGTGAGCGGCGGATCCGAAAACCTAAAGGCCTTTGCTTCACTTGGTTACTTAAAAACCGATGGTATCGTAAAAGGGCAAGGCTATGAAAGGTATAACGGACGTATGAACCTAGATGCCAACTTGGGTTCCAAGTTAAAGGCCGGGTTGAGCATGAATGGTTATTATGGAAAACAAGATATTGTTCCTTGGGAAATGAGGGATCTTTTAAGATCATATAGCATTAGTCCTATATACCATACGCAAGCCTCAATTGATTTCGTTCAGCAATTGGATCGTAATAGACAGGCCTTATTCGATTCTGGATTTACTGGAAATAACATAGGTAGATCGTTTGACCAGGATTATAGAGGTATCGGTCTGGACCCTACAAGTATCTATGACCTGCAACCCGGTGATGTAGTCCACGATTGGCAATACGGCCGAAATCAAAATGGTATTGGAGGAACAGGAGATGCAGGTGTTGCCGCTAAGTTTGACAATTCCAGAAGATGGAAAAAGACCTATTTTGGAAACGTAAGTTCTTATTTGCAATATGAAATTATAAATGGGCTGAATATAAAAACCGTTTTTGGAGCAGATCTGGAAGACACACAGACCTACGAATACCATGGAATATTATCGGATGGTCAACAACGTTCCAATCAAACAGAGTTGGACATATCCAATATTAAAAAATCCACCGTATTAAGTACAACTACCCTGAGTTATGCAAAAGTACTTGCAGAGAAGCACGACATCTCTGCCGTTGCTGGAATGGAGTTTGTAAATACCTATTACAAGGGAATTGTAAACAATGGAACAAATGTACCATTTGGCCTGCCTTTAAATTATGATTTTTTCGACCCTGCAGATGTTATAACCAATGAGATTGATGAAACCCAATCAAGAAATGGATTTTTTGGAAGAATAGCNTATGCATTTGATGATCGTTATCTACTCTCGGCATCCATTAGGAGGGACGGTGATTCACGATTTGGAGCCAATGAAAAATACGCAGTTTTCCCAGCACTATCCTTAGGCTGGAATATTCACAATGAATCTTTCTTCGGAGATCGTGATACGTTNAGCCTATTTAAACTGAGGTTTAGTACTGGTTCTTTGGGAACAGCTTCATTCTTGGGTTCATATAATTCATTAAGCATTTTGGGTACCTCACCCACCGCTTATGGCACAGGTTTTCTAATTCCTGAGGATATCGCAAACCCGGATTTAACGTGGCAAACCAATAAAGAGACCAACTATGGTCTTGATACAGGGTTTATAAATAACCGTATCAGATTGAGTGTAGACTATTATACCTCTGATGTAAAAGATATGTTGATCAATCAAAGTGTTTCAGAAGTTCTTGGAACTCCTGCCATAAAACTTAATCGTGGTGATGTAACCAGTTCCGGTTTGGAAATTGAACTTAATACAAAAATAGTTTCCAATGAAAACTTCTCTTGGAATATCAATGCCAATGTATCAACTGCCAAATCGGAAATTACCAGTCTAGGGGAACTGACCGAACTGCCCAGGCAAATTTACGGTGGTCCAAGTGGTAGAGGTCCAGAGTTTAGAAACTATGTAGGAGGTGAAATTGGTGAAATGTGGGGGTATGAAGTAACTGGTGAGGTTGAAACGATACATATGTCAGATCCCTCCAGAGGCGTTGGATACGGTAGCGGGGAATGGTATGTTGTAGACCAAAACGGTGATGGTGAAATTACCTATGAGGAAGATTATGTAAAGTTGGGATCCGCAACACCTGATTTTTATTGGGGACTTTCAAGTTCAATGAACATCAGGAATTTTGATTTCTCCTTCCAATTCCAAGGGTCACAGGGAGCAGAACTTTACAATATCGATCCAATTTACTGGAAATCACAATTTGGCGGGAGATTAAAGTCCAGTTTTGATGCCAATGATGACGGTATTGCCGATGCCAGTGGCAAGTTTTATCAGGAGACCAGGAATGCACATGGTTCAGGGATCCAAGATGCCTCGTTTGCAGCCTTGAGAAACCTTACTTTAGGATATACCCTTAATTCGGATTTAACAGATAAAATAGGCTTAAGTTCTATGAGAATTTACCTGGCAGCTACCAATTTGTTGTATATAATGGCAGATAATTATACCTCGTTCAACCCTGAAGGCGTAGAGATTGAAAATTCCGGTTATGCGGGTCCAACCACCTACGGATACCAGGAAGGTGCAAGCCCTATAGTAAGAAGTTTTACCTTGGGTATAAATGTAAATTTTTAATTAAGAAATCATGAAAAAAATGAAAACTATATATCTAGCAATAGTGTCCGTGTTGTTGATAACAGCCTGTGACAACGATTTGGACCAAACGCCGCCCTTATTACTTGAATCCAGTGCTTTGGAGGAATTTGGACCCGTTTTAAATGCAGCGTATTACTATCAATCCGGTGGTTCAACACCACTAGGGGTGATGGGCGACTTCAGGGCCGACAATATGTTGATGCTGGAAAGCCCGTATACGGCATTTGACACCTACAATGCAGATTTGGGTGGTTTGGATTTGGTAGAGCAATTCTTTAGACCTTTCTATAGCAATTTATACAAGGCTATCTTAAGTACCAACAATGTCATTGATAATTCAACTGATGCCACTGAGATAGCCGAGGCAAAATTTCTTAGGGCCTTGTCCTACTTCAAATTGGTAATGGTTTTTGGTGATGTCACCGTCAATTTATCCCCTGCCCCCAGTCCATCCGATTTGTCCATTTTAACAAGGCAACCAGCTGCAGATGTGTACAATAATGTAATCATTCCCGACTTTCAAGACGCTATAGCTGGATTGGATAACTCTGGATTGACCAGTGGGCGCGCATCCAAAATAGCAGCTCAGGCTTTTCTCGGAAAAGTATACCTATATAGAGGTAATTTTACCGAAGCTGCAACAACGCTTGGAGCTGTTGTTAATAGTGCAGCGGCTGCAGGGATTACTTTGGAAAGCGACTTTGCCAACGTGGTAGTGGATGGTAATTCAGAAATCATTTTTGCTACCCCATTATCAACCTCGGTTCCAAACGCATACGGATCTGCCACCACCTTTGTAGGATGGTTTAGCGGGGCCGATACAAAATCGCTCACGCCCTTGGATCCTCGCTTAATTGACGCCTTTGACGCCAGTAGTGCCGCCGGTGGAGGTACTGATTTAAGAAAGGCGCTTACCATTGACACGGAAAATATGAATGGCAGTAATAAATATACCGGGGCACTGGATCAAGACTATATAGACCTTAGATTGTCCGATGTAATTCTAATGTACGCTGAGGCACTGAACGAAAATAACGTTGCTGCAACAACTGTACTTCCATTATTGGATCCAATACGCACGAGGGCAGGTTTAAATAGTTTAACCGGAACCGTAAGCTCGCAAGCCGACGTTAGACAGGCAATAGCAGACGAAAGAAGAGTGGAGTTGGCCCTTGAAGGACATAGATGGTTCGATTTGGTGAGAACGGGTACCGTAAATATTGAAATGGGAGAAACGATCAGCAGTGACTATAATGTGTTTCCTATACCAAACTCGGAAATTCTTGCAAGCGATGGGGTTATAACCCAAAATGAAGGTTACTAAAAATCAGTAGGATAATAAAAACAAGTATTACGGTTGGTTTTTTAATTGGAATTTACCGGCTTAAGGTCTGGCCGGTAAATTTCTTAAAACTGAAATAAATAAACCCATATTTTGGAATCGTAATTTTTAAAATTTCTTTCGGCTGTTGTTTTTGTGTAATTTTGATCAACCAATTTGGTTAACCAATTTANAACTTATAAAATAGAAATGAAAATAGACATTCTCCCTAAAAACGAAAACGACGTAATACAGAAAGATATTATATCCAAAATCCGGGATTTTATTAATTATAAAAACTTGGAACCAGGAGACAAGTTGCCCTCGGAAAGAAAGCTTTCTGAAAAATTTGAAGTGAGCAGAAGCAATGTAAGGGAGGCTATACAGACCTTGGAATTTTACGGACTGCTAATATCAAAGCCACAGAGCGGTACGTTTATTGCCGATATTGGCCCCGTGGCAATGAATGGTATGATCACCGATATTTTGAGACTGGAAAAAGCAGATTTCAAATCTTTGGTGGAAACAAGGATATTATTGGAGTTAAAGACAGTTAAGCTGGCCTCATTGAGGAGGACCGATGAAGATTTAAAACAAATTGAAGAGGCTTTGGACGCCTACTCTGCCAAGGTGGAAAATGGGGAAAATGCCGTACAGGAAGATCTGTTGTTCCACTTGGCAATTGCCAAGGCATGTGGCAACAGTACCATCAACACATTTATGTTGACCATAACTCCGGAAATCATTACCAATTTCACCAAATATCATGTATGTGATAAGAATATTGCATTTATCGGTATACAAGAACATAGGGATATATATGAGGCCATAAAGAAGCAGGACCCCCAATTGGCCAAGGAAAAAATGAAAGTACATTTTAAAATGCTCTATCAATATTGTTANAATATTAAAGACTAATTTAAACTTGAGAAGTGGTAAAATCGCACACTTTTATCACTTTTTATAAAATAATCTGAAGGGAACCAATACTTAGAACAATACCCTAAAAGAAGGCGTTATATAAAATTCCAATTAAATACGCCCAAAATTTTCGGCTTTAATTCAAGTATTAAAAAGCACGGATATATCGTCCGCTTACCTTCTATGGCCTATAAATAAGATAGCAACAATAATAACAAAGCAAAATACTATGAAAATTAAAGGATTACGTTGGTTCATTATCGGTCTTATCTTTTTAGCAACTGTTATTAATTATATAGACAGAAGTGCTTTGTCCATTATGTGGGGCAATGAAAATGTTGAAGGTTCCATATCCCACTCCTTGGGCCTGACCAAAGATCACTATAGCTACATCCTCAACATTTTTATGGTAGCTTATGCCTTGGGGCAATTATTTTCGGGCAAACTGTTCGATAAGGTAGGTACCAGAATTGGATATGTAATCAGCATAGGTATTTGGAGTCTATCCACCTTATTGCACTCCACGGTGAGAGGGTTTTTATCATTGGCCTTTTTCAGAACTACTTTAGGATTGTCAGAAGCAGGAAACTGGCCTGGTGCCGTAAAAAGTAATGCAGAATGGTTTCCCATAAAAGAACGTGCCATTGCCCAAGGGTTGTTCAATGCCGGTGCCTCCATTGGATCGGTTATAGCCCCACCCCTAATAGCCCTCCTATTTGTGGCCTATGGTTGGGAAGTTACCTTTATAATAGTGGGGGCCATTGGGCTTTTATGGATTATTCCTTGGCTTATAATTAATAAGGCAGGACCTAAAAAACATCCTTGGATAACAGAGGAAGAACAAAAATATATTTCCGAAGGACAAAGTTTGGCCGATCAAAATGCTACTGAGGATCAAAAAGGATTAAGTCTTAAAGAGATACTTTCCTATAAAGAATCCTGGGCCATCGTTGCAAGTAGATTTTTCCTGGAACCTATCTGGTGGCTATTCGTAGGCTGGATGCCCATATATCTATTTGACGTGTATGGCTTTAATGTAAAAGAGGTTGGAATGTTCGCTTGGGTTCCTTATGTAGGTGCAGCCATAGGGAGTATTGCAGGCGGCTACGTTTCTGGAGTTATAATTTCCAGAACAAATTCAATTGATAAAGGTAGGAAAACTACCATTTTCATAGGCGGGGTCATTATGGCCCTAGGCCTTATTGCAACCATTTTATTTGCGGATACGCCTGAAAAATTTGTTGCGATCGTATTTATTGTCTTGTTCGGATTTCAATTTGCCATTGGAAATATCCAAACCCTGCCCAGCGACTTTTTTAGCGGTAAATCTGTAGGGTCATTGGCCGGTTTAGGTGGTATGGTAGGCGTGTTTTCAGTTATTGTCATGAACTTTTTGGTGCCAGTTATCGCGAAAGTTTCATATACCCCCATTTTTGTGGCCATAGCCATTTTTGTACCTCTTGGAGTAGGATCTATCTATTATTTCGCAAATAATATAAAGTCAGTAGAATAAATTAAAATTAATAATATAAAAATTGGAATATGAGTAATTCAAAGGGAAAAGTAGCAGTAATAACCGGAGCCACAGGGGGCATTGGTTTCGAAGTAGCAAAAAGATTGGGCAAGGACGGATACACAGTAGTATTGAACGGTATAGATGATGAAGGAGGGGCCAAAAGAATTAAAGAGCTTACGGCAGAAGGTATCACTGCCGAGTATTACGGATTTGATGTTACAAAGGAAGACGAAGTAACAGCCAACATTAATAAAATTGGTAAGAAATACGGTAAAATTGATGTCCTAGTGAACAATGCAGGTGGACTCGGAGGTAGGTCCAGGTTTGANGAAATGACAACGGATTTTTACAGATTTGTAATGGCCTTGAACTTGGATTCTGTATTCTTTNCTTCAAGAGCTGCCATACCTTATNTAAAAAAAGGAGATCTACCTACCATCATTAATTATACATCCATTGCGGGTTGGAATGCCGGTGGACCCGGAGCAGGNATTTATGGAACATCCAAAGCAGGTGTTCATGCCATTACCAGGGCGTTGGCCAAAGACCTTGCCGAATATGGAATTAGAGTAAATGCGGTATCACCAGGAACCATTGATACTCCTTTCCATACCGAAATTAAATCTACCAAGCCCGAAGTTTTTGCTTCTTGGAAAAACAATATTTTATTGGGAAGATTAGGACAACCTGAAGAGGTAGCATCCGTAATTTCATTTTTAGCTGGTAAAGATGCCGCTTTCATTACAGCCGAAACCATCCAAATTGGTGGAGGACAGGGCTTAGGTATTTAATGGAACGGCAACAAGGCTTATCGTCTATAAATACCATGATAACTATTCATAGATTATGAGTTGAAATTAAANCAACTGCCGGAACACTTTCAAAAAGTTAAGAAGGCACTACGGCAGTTGTGGTTTTAAGGTTGTACCAGGCTTTCAGCGGGACTTCTTTCTTTACTGGAATCCAATTGAAGACATTAAAGTTTGCGGGCACTTGGCCAACACTTAATCATTATACACATTAAAAAGGGTAGTCTCAATTTTGAAAAATTATGGGGTCAAAATGTCCCTGTAATTGTAGNGCTGTTCTAAAAAAGATCGAAATGTCCAAAAAAAAATCCATATTAATCATATGCGGAGGAGGTCCTGCGCCNGGTATCAATGCTGTTATCGGCACNGTGGCCAAANTCTTTTTAAAAGACGGATATAGGGTAATTGGACTACATGAAGGTTTTAAAGGAATCTTTTCAGAGCATCCCAAAATTAAAGAATTCGATTTCCCCCATGCAGATCGAATCTTTAGCCGAGGTGGATCCACTTTGATCATGAGTAGGTTCAAACCTGGCAATGAAAAATTGAACACTACCCTTTTTTCCAAAAACAATGTAAAACTATTGGTGAGTATAGGTGGTGACGACACTGCCTCAACTGCCAATAGAATTACGGGCTATTTAAAGAAAGAAAACATTCCAATATCGAACATTCATGTTCCCAAGACCATTGACAATGACCTTCCTTTACCGGATAGGAATCCCACTTTTGGTTTTCATTCAGCAAAGGACGAGGGAGTACGAATTGGCACAACTACTTATGAAGACGCACGTACCAGTGAAAACTGGTTTGTAATGTCCACNATGGGAAGGTCGGCAGGGCATTTGGCCCTAGGCATCGCGGCAAGCTGCCATTTTCCAATGATGGTTATTCCTGAAATGTTCAACAAGACCAGCATTACCTTNGATAAGGTAGTCCGACTGATTATCTCCTCGATGGTCAAAAGAAAAATTGAAAATATAAATTATGGTGTAGCCCTCATTAGCGAAGGTGTTTTCCATATAATGCCAGAATCTGAAATCAAGCATTGTGGTATAAATTTCACCTACGATGACCACGGTCATCCTGAATTGGGCAATGTTAGNAAGTCCCATATTTTTAATATGCTGGTGCAACGGCAATTGAAAGAACTGGATATACACATTAAAAGTAGACCCGTTGAGCTNGGCTACGAGCTCAGGTGTTGCCGACCCATTGGATTTGACCTAACCCTATGCACCCTGTTGGGTTTGGGAGTCAAAAAATTATACGATGAAGGCCTAAGTGGATGCATTGTTACCGCCAATTCGAGGGGAGAGGTATCACCTCTTTTTTTGACGGACCTACAGGACAAAGATGGAAAAATAGCTCCGCGATTGGTTGATATCGATTCCGAATTTATCCGACTTTGTTTTCAAAATCTACACTATTTGGAAGAAAAGGATTATGAACGGGCAAGTCCTTATTTGGACAATCCATCGGACTATGATTTCAACAAAATATTAAACAAAGGGTAACAAAGAATGGCACAATATTCAAGAATAGAAGTTGCAACAGCAATGAAGGAAACCGGAATGGTCCCCTTATTCTACAATCCAGATATAGCACTTGGCAAAAAAGTGTTGCAAGCTTGCTACGACGGGGGCGCTAAATTAATGGAATTTACCGCTAGGGGCGACTTCGCTTTCGAAGTATTTTCGGCACTTAACAAATTTGCCATCACAGAACTTCCAGGAATGATGATGGGAGTTGGTTCCATAACCGATGCTGCAGCGGCATCACTATATATGAAAATGGGAGCTAACTTTATTGTAACCCCGTCCCTAAGGGAAGATATTGCGATTGCNTGTAATAGAAGAAAGGTCCTTTGGTCNCCTGGATGTGGTTCCCTTACCGAAATTAACAAGGCCGAGGAATTGGGTTGCGAAATCGTAAAATTGTTTCCCGGCGCTACCTATGGCCCCTCTTTTGTAAAGGCTATAAAAGGACCACAACCTTGGACAAGTATCATGCCCACAGGAGGAGTTACTACGGATGCTTCCAATTTAAAAGCGTGGTTCGATGCTGGTGTAACCTGTGTAGGGCTGGGCTCCCAACTTATCAGTAAGGAAATATTAGACAACAAAGATTTTATAGGATTGGAATATACCGTTCGAGAAACTTTGGTGTCCATTAGAAAACTAAGAAAATAAAATATGGAAATCCGGACCACTAAAAAATCAATTCTAAAAAAGATTTTGGCTCTGGTATTGGCCTTTGGCCCAGGCATATTTGCCATTGGGTACACTATTGGCACAGGAAGTGTAACCTCCATGATCGTTGCAGGAAGTACCTACGGTATGCAATTGTTATGGGTTTTAATGCTGAGTTGCATTTTCTCTGGAATCTTAATGTTCTCCTATGGTAATTACGCCCTGGTTACGGGAGAAACAGCCTTATTTGCTTTTAAAAAGCATCTAAGATGGGGGAAGTTTATTGCCCTAATGATAATTATTGGTATTTCATTTGGACAATGGAATTCCCTTATGGGCATACTAGGNATTTCAGCCAACATTATATTTGAGATATTCCTTATCTATTTTCCCAATTTGNAGGGCTATCAATATGAGTCTGTTCTATTAATTGCCATTGTGGTCATTATAATCATGTATGGATTCCTCCTAGTAGGAAAGTATGCCTTCTTTGAAAAAATATTGGTCATTTTCGTCACCATTATGGGACTATCCTTTTTTATCTCACTTTTTATGGTCTACCCCTTGCCTATAGAGGTCGCTAAAGGGTTAATACCGTCCATACCAAAGGTGGAAGGGGGTAAAATGATGGTGGCCGCCTTTGTAGGCACCACCATGGCCGCCGCTACTTTCTTATCGCGACCTTTATTCGTAAAGGGCAAAGGCTGGAATATCAATCATCTAAAGCAGCAAAAAAAAGATTCCATAATAGCCGCCTGTCTGGTCTTTGTAATTAGTGCATCGGTAATGGCCGTAGCTAGTGGAGCTTTGTTTCACCAAGGCCAGCCGGTGACCAAAGTTTTGGATATGGTGAACACCTTGGAACCGGTGGCCGGAAAATTCGCCTTGACCCTTTTCTTCTTTGGAACTTTAAGTGCAGGATTATCTTCTATATTCCCCTGTTTATTGATAGCTCCCATTCTTTTGGCCGATTATCAATCCGGGGAATTGGATACCACTTCCAAACAATTTAAGATAATTACGGCCATTGCATGTCTGTTTGCACTTATTGTGCCCATTTTTGGTGCCAACCCTATAGAAATGCAGATTTTATCCCAAGTATTTAACGTATTTGTCCTGCCCTTGGTAATACTTGGAATTATTTTACTGATCAACAATAAAAAGCTGATGGGGCAACACAAAGCAGGTAAATTCCTAAATATAGGATTATATGCCGCATTAATTTTTTCAATTATCATTTCTTACAATGGAATCGTAGCTCTTTTGGACTTCTTTAGATAACCCAAATGGGTACTAAAGATGTTTTGCCCGGGATTCATATTTTTGATAAAGTGCTTCGTTGTCCGCCTCATCTATGTTCTGACTTTGAAATACAGCGACATCCACTCCCCTGTCCAAATTAATCTTTATGGCTTCGGTTGAAATTATGTTTACAATGATCATCCCAAGTACGGATGAAGCCGGACCGATCAGTAAATCTTTAATGGAAATAACCCCATCCCCTGACGGAACACAATTATCAATAACCAAATCTGCAATCTGATACAGTTTCTTTCCACTTTCATGCCTAGAAGCATACTTTCCTGATTGTTCCAAAGAAGTGATCGCTATAGTCCTTAAACCTTCCTTCTTGGCCTTCATGGCCATTTCCAATGGCAATGCATTTCTACCGGAGTTCGATACAACGATCAATACATCTCCTTTGTTAAATTGATATTTGTTCCAAAGAATTTCGGCAAGACCACCTATTTGCTCCATTGCGGCCGATCTCCTTGCCCCACTGGACATAAGTACCATGTCATCCATAATGGCATTTACATTGGCCAGATTGGACGCTCTACCGAACATTTCCATGCCTATCATTTGGGAATGACCTGTACCAATAGTGTGAATTATTCCATCGTTCTTAATAACCTCCGCTACCATTTTTGAGGCAGTGATCAATTGATCCTGCTGGTCTATGGCCATTTTGTCTATCAGNAATTTTATTTTATCCAAATATTCAAACATAGGAACTATAGAATTTAAGTTAAGGATGGAAACCAATGGCATTAATATTAGGTTGGCCTTTTCCTTTACCCCTAATACCAATTAATGTTTCTTAAACCAAGATAGAGAATAAAAACTTGGCCCAGCTATGGTCCAAAAATAATACTTCACCTATCACATGGGGAAACGTTAATTTACAACTTCACTTCATAATAATTGGTATTAAAACCATAACCGAATACTTGCTTCCTATAAGGAATCCAACCAACGATCTGGATATTAGAACAAAAGACCCTGCCAAAAGGCGGGGTTCGTTCGACTATCGTATTCCAATGCGCCCGCGGCTTTTGAAATACGGGTCTCACGAACAAAAAAAGCCTATCAAATGATAGGCCTTAGGTCTTAGGAAATTAAAAAAGTATATATTAAATAACTTTAACGTTTACTGCGTTTAATCCTTTTTTTCCTTCTTTTAGTTCAAACTCAACTTCATCGCCTTCGCGAATTTCGTCTATTAAACCAGAGATGTGTACAAAATGTTCTTTGTTAGAACCTTCTTCTGTGATGAACCCAAATCCTTTGGCATCGTTGAAAAATTTTACTGTTCCTCTAC
>JGI24723J26617_10001306_pt1 | contig 22166 bp, 17 predicted proteins | sample Cruoilmetagenom6_FD_26617 | JGI IMG/M metagenome (IMG submission 26617)
CCCTATGTCGACAAGCCGGACATGGATTCCCGGGCCGAAGAGTTTCAGCATGAGCCCGAACTCGGGCTGGCGGCGGGCGAGGACGGCCTCGATTGCGTGCATAAGATTCTTCGAGATGCCTCGCGATTTATGACGGACAATGGAATACTTGTGTGTGAGGTCGGCAATAGTCAGGCAGCACTTGAATCTGCCTACCCGGAACTGCCATTTATCTGGCTCGAATTCGAGCAGGGCGGAACGGGTGTGTTCCTGCTGACCCACAGTGATTTGCAACTAAACAAGCGATAGATCGGGTGACTAACAGGTGTCGGGCAACAGCTTCGGAAAATCATTTGTCGTAACGACTTTTGGCGAGAGCCACGGCATAGCACTTGGTTGTATCGTCGACGGGTGTCCCCCAGGTATGGAGCTGTCCGAGGCGGATATCCAGGGTGACCTTGATCGTCGAAGGCCCGGTCGCAACAAGCACACCACGCAGCGCAACGAACCGGACCAGGTTCGCATTCTGTCCGGCGTATTCGAGGGCAAGACGACCGGCACGCCGATCGGATTGCTTATCGAGAACACCGACCAGCGTTCAAAGGACTATGGCGAGATAAAGGACAAGTTTCGTCCGGGCCATGCCGATTACACCTACCAGCAAAAATACGGCATTCGTGACTATCGTGGAGGCGGCCGGTCTTCGGCGCGCGAAACGGCCATGCGGGTTGCAGCCGGTGCGATAGCGCGCAAGTACCTGAAGGAACGAGCAGGCGTCGACATCAGCGGGTTTGTCGCGCAACTTGGCCCCATTGAGCTGGCAGCGAGCGACCTTTCGATTGTCGACGATAACCCGTTTTTCTGTGCCGACCCTGGCAAGCTCGACGAGCTCGAGAACTTTATGAACGGCTTGCGCGAGCAGGGTGACTCAATCGGCGCCAAGATCAGTGTACTCGCACGCGGTTTGCCGCCGGGCCTNGGCGAACCCGTGTTCGATAAGCTCGAAGCCGACCTGGCACATGGCCTCATGAGCATCAATGCCGTCAAAGGTGTCGAGGTGGGCGCTGGATTCGCAGCGGTAGCCCAGCGCGGTAGTGAGCATCGCGATGAAATGTCGGCAACGGGTTTCAGCAAGAACGATGCGGGCGGCACGCTCGGCGGAATCTCGTCGGGCCAGGACCTGCTGACCAGCATCGCGCTAAAACCGACCTCGAGTATTTCGAAGCCCGGCAAGACGATCGACAAGAGCGGCGNGGAAACNGAGATTGTCACGAAGGGCCGCCACGANCCTTGCGTAGGCCTGCGTGCAACCCCGATTGCCGAAGCCATGGTGGCGCTCGTCCTGATGGATCACTACCTGCGCAACCGTGCGCAAAACGCCGACGTGGAGTCGGGAACACCGGAAATCTGAACCATGTCTGACCAATTTGATATCGCTGTCGTCGGCGCCACGGGCGTCGTCGGCGAATCCATGCTCGAGATACTGAGTCAACGAAATTTCCCGGTGGGGAAGGTCCATGCGCTCGCCAGTGAGCGGTCGATTGGGAAGACCGTCGACTTCGGAAATCGCGAGCTCGAAGTTGAGGACCTCGCCGCCTTCGATTTTTCGAAGGTTAAGATCGGCCTGTTTTCGGCCGGTGGGTCCATCTCAGCCGAGTTCGCACCAAAGGCCGCTGAGGCAGGCTGTGTGGTCATCGACAACACGTCGCATTTTCGCAATGACGATGACATACCGCTGGTCGTACCGGAGGTGAATCCGGACGCGATTGCCCGGTACACGACGCGNGGCATTATCGCCAACCCGAATTGTTCGACCATTCAAATGGTCGTGGCGCTNAAGCCTATTTATGACGCCGTCGGTATCGAGCGTATCAACGTATGTACCTACCAGGCGGTTTCAGGAGCCGGTCGCAGCGCCGTCGAGGAACTCGTGCGCCAGACCACGGCCCTGCTCAATGGACGGCCACTGGAAATCGAAGGGGATGCGAAACAGATTGCATTCAATGCTATCCCGCAAATCGACGTATTCGAGGACAACCGCTACACCAGGGAAGAGATGAAGATGGTGTGGGAGACGCGCAAGATACTGGAAGATGACGCAATCCTCGTGAATCCAACCGCTGTTCGTATCCCCGCATTTTTCGGGCATTCCGAGGCGGTGCACATCGAGACGCGTGACAAGATTTCGGCCGCCGATGTGTCTGAAATACTGGCGAATGCACCCGGTGTCGAGGTGCTTGATGGCGTCGAAACAGGGGAATATCCGACTGCGGTAACCGAGAGCTCGGGAGCAGACCCTGTTTTCGTCGGCAGGATCCGCGAAGACATCTCGCATCCGCGTGGAATCAATCTTTGGGTAGTCGCTGACAACATACGTAAGGGCGCGGCTCTAAATAGCGTCCAAATTGCTGAAATATTGGCAAAAAACTATCTATAAGCTATAGTTCGCAGGCAAATATCGGCCCCGACTGGATGTCAATCAGGGGCTTTGTGGGGTTTGGAGAAATACATTATGTCGCGACGTCTTACGCGTATCTCGCTTGCACTTGTCTTTTTGCTGTCGAGCGAGGTCTGGGCCATTGGACTCGGTGAAATCAATCTCGATTCGGCGCTGAACGAACCGTTACGTGCCGAGATTGAATTGCTGTCGGCCACGCCTGAAGAATTGTCGAACCTGAATGTCGCATTGGCCTCAGCGGAGACGTTTGAGCGATACGGTATCGATCGTCCATTCTATCTCCAGAACATCGAGTTCAACGTGTCGTCGAACGGCTCGAATGCTGCGATTGTCCAGATACGGTCCCGCTCGCCGATTACCGAGCCCTTCCTGACATTCCTTGTAGAAGCGACGTGGTCCAGCGGTCGTTTGCTTCGCGAATACACTGTACTCCTTGATCCCCCGACGTACGCACCGCCGGCTGCGCAGGAGTCGCCCGCTGTTGAGGCGCCACGCCGCGCGGCCCCGACGGACAGCGCACGTATCGAACGCCAGCCAGCGCCACCGCCTGCAAGCTCACAGCAACGTGCAACTCCGCCGCCGGCTCAGCCGCGGGTAACGCCGCCGCCGGCACCGGCAGGCGAGAAAGAGCCGGTGCGATCGTCGCCGCCGCCAGCCGCTGGTGACCCGGGCTATTCAACGACCTCCGGCAGCGACTATTACGTTGAGCGCGGCGATACCCTGTGGGGCATCGCAAGCCGCATGCGCCCAGATAGCCGTCTGACGATGAACCAGACAATGATGGCGATCTTCGAGGCGAACCGGGAAGCTTTCTCGGGCAACATCAATCGCCTGAGTGCGGGCGCGTTGCTCCGTGTTCCCAGCGCCGACGAGGTGTTCCAGATCAGTCGTGGAGACGCATTCTCGGCGGTCAAGCAGCAGAATGACGAGTGGGGTGGTGCCTCTGCAGATTACACAGCAGCGGACACGAGCTTCACGGATACATCCACCGATTACGGCGATACGTCGACCGACACGGGCTACACAGCTGAGCCCGATACCACGGAGACGCGTCCCAGCCTGGTACTCGTACCGCCTGACGAAGAGCCGGCAGGGCTGGACTATGCGGACGATCTCAGTACGTCCGAACCGATTACCCGCGAGCAGGAAATCGCGGACCGTATCGCCATCCTGGAAGCGGCTGATGTGCCTGACCAGCAGTCGCTGATTGAAATCCGGGATGATGAACTGGCGACATTGCGACAGGAATTGGCAGCGATCCGCGGTGAGGTCTATGAGCCGCCGGTCGATGACTCGATTCCTGCCGACGATGAATTCGCTGATGACATCGTGGCTGATGATGAGGTCACCGACGACGAGTTGTTCGTTGACGATGCGCTTGCCGACGATGAGGCGGCCGATGAAGAAGCTGCAGATGCAGCGCCGCCGGTTGATGTGATCCAGACCCCGCGCGTTACCGAGCCGGGCATCGTCGATCGCATCATGGAGTTCCTGAATAACTTCTGGGTATGGATTGGCGCGGCGCTTATCGCCGTTGCAGCCCTGCTGGTTTGGTTCGTGCGCCGCGGTAGCGATGATGTTGAAGACGACCGGCCGTGGGAGACGCTGGACAGCGACGATATTGCGGCTGGCACGATGACAGCGACCGAGACCCTGCGGGCACCGTCACATGACGATGAATCGATCGTTGTAGTCGAGCAGGATTCCGGTATTCGGCCCATGGAAACCGATCTCAGCGAGTCGACTGAAAGTATCGAGACCATTGAGGTGCCGGCCCCGGATCTCGAAGCGCCGACCGGCGACACCGGTGAATTCGGGTCGCTCGAGGATACATTCAGCAGTGAAACCGCCGTCAATCTCGACCAGACCGATCCGCTTGCTGAAGCTGATTTCCACATGGCCTATGGTCTCTACGACCAGGCTGCCGATCTCGTCAATGGTGCGCTCGAGTCCGATCCGAATGATCAGGCGCTCATATCCAAGCTCTGCGAAATCTACTTTGTCTGGGGCAACCGGGATGCCTTTGTTGACGCGGCTGGCCGCCTGAAGGCGGCTGTCGGTGATGGCAGCTCGGCTGTGTGGGACAAGATCGTGATCATGGGACAGCAGATTGCTGCCGAACACGAGTTCTTTGCCGGTGCTGGCGTCGCGGGTGCGACCAAGGCGGTCGACTTGTCCTTCGAATCCGAAATGGATGACGTTGTCGAGCTGGATATGGACTTTGGTGGTGATGACGCGGCCGAGTCAGACATTATCGACCTTGGCGCCGACCTCGGAGGTGACGCGCCAACAGACGGCGGTGACGATGCGGTCGACTTCCTGTTCGAAGAGCCGACAAGTGAAGAGAGTGCGATCGACGATGACACCGCGACGGTGGAAGCGGATATGGATGTCACCGCTGAAATGCCGGTGGCGACTGAGGCAACCGTTGAAACCCCGACGATCGAGCAGCAGTTTGAAGGCCTGGACGGCACATCGGAACTGCCGTCACTTGACCACACCCTCGGCGACGCGATCTCTGAGATCGGCCAGGATTCGGATGCCACGGCTGAGATCAATCTCGACGAGCTGGATCTCGATATCACCGGTACCAATGAAGCGCTGGAGGATACCGGCATCAACGAAGCGTTGAGCGACATCGATGTAACCGGTAGTAATCCGGAGATCGATGAAGCGCTCGACTTTGGTGACCTCGATACTTCCGACACGGGGATGCGTCTGGCACCGGACGAGACAGGCCGGATGCCGTTAATGGACGTCGAAAAAGAAACACAGACGGATGCTGCAATAGACGATGACCTGCTGGAGGCTACGGGTCGCACGCAGGTACTGAGTGACGACATGGCGGTCGAAACCGGCGTTGGCCTTGATTCCGAGATCGGCGACAACGACGCAACGCTGCTGGCCCCCGGATATGGCGACGAAGACACTGAAGTATCGAGCGACGCAGAGACCCTGCTTGCACCACTGGATGACGACGATGACTTTGACTTCGCCAAAACGGAGGCATTGCCACCAGAGGCGTTCACGAGTAGCACGAGTCTCGATGAGACCGGCGAGATGCCGGCTGTTGCGGGGACAGATGTGGATCTCGATCTCGACGATCTGACGGCTGCACTTCAAGTTAGCGAATTGGGCGACACGATCGAGCAGCAGCGCGATGACGCGACGGTTGAACAGCCGCGTCCGTCACTGTCCGAGGAAACTGCGGAAATCCCGACGATGGAGATCCCGCCGGAGGACATGAGCGACGATCTGCATGAGGCGCGTACCATGACCGAGGTGGGTACGAAGCTCGATCTCGCTCGCGCCTACGTCGATATGGGTGACCCGGCAGGTGCTCGCAGCATTCTCGAGGAAGTCCTCGACGAAGGTGATGAGAGCCAGCGCCAGCAGGCACAGCAGCTGCTCGATTCGCTGCCGAGTTAAGCTTGGCGCAGCGTCATGCGCGTCGCGCTCGGTATTGAATACGACGGTACGTCGTACAACGGCTGGCAGCGCCAGAAGACCGGTCTCGGCGTGCAGCAGCGCGTTGAAGAAGCGCTTGGCGTCGTCGCGAATCATCCTGTTGAAGTCATTTGTGCGGGCCGCACCGATACAGGTGTGCACGCCACCGACCAGGTTGTGCATTTCGACACGGCGAGCCAGCGCAGTGAGCGCGGATGGCTGCTCGGCGCGAACTCAAACCTGCCCGATGACATCAACGTCAGCTGGGTCGCGTCGGTAAATGACGGCTTTCACGCCCGCTTCTCGGCTACGTCGCGCAGCTATCGCTATCTGATTCTTAACCGCTTGCACCGCTCGGCCCTGCAGCGCCACCGCGCGTGGTGGGTTTACGAGCCGCTGGACGCAGAGCGGATGCATGAGGCCGCACAGCGGCTGCTGGGCGAACACGATTTTTCTGCATTTCGGGCTGCTGGCTGCCAGGCCAATACGGCAGTGCGCACCCTGACTCATATCTCGGTAGGCCGGTCAGGTGACTGGATCACGCTCGACGTCACGGCCAACGCGTTTCTGCAGCACATGGTGCGCAACATCACGGGTACGATCGCCACGGTCGGACTCGGTGAGGAGCGCGTCGAGTGGATGAGCCAGGTACTGGAAAGCCGCGATCGCAAAGCGGGCGGTATCGCCGCACCGGCACACGGCCTGACGCTGGTTGGTGTCGATTACCCGGAAGCGTTCGGGGTTCCGGCCGCTGGCTGTTAACTAAAGTTACGGATATGATTCTCCAATGAGCTGGTTAGAGAAATTGATGCCTTCGCGCATCAGCACTGAGAAGCGCGAGAAGTCCGTACCCGAAGGTGTATGGATCAAGTGTCCAAGCTGCGATGCGCAGCTGTACCGCAATGAGCTCGAGCGCAATCTGCACGTATGCCCCAAGTGCAACTACCACATGCGTATCGGTGCTCGTAAGCGCCTCGATTTCTTCCTCGATCCGGATTCGCAGCAGGAATTATCGGCACAGCTGGAGCCTGAGGACCCGCTCAAGTTCAGGGACAGCAAGCGATATCGCGACCGCATCGTCCAGGCCCAGAAGAAGACGGGTGAGAAGGACGCGCTGGTGACCGTCGCAGGTACGCTGCTCGGGCGTCCGGTTGTTGCCTGTGCTTTTGAATTCGGATTCATGGGCGGGTCAATGGGCTCGGTCGTCGGCGAACGTTTCGCTCGTGCGGCGCAATACGCGACTGACAACAACATGCCGTTGGTTTCCTTTGCTGCCAGTGGCGGCGCGCGCATGCAGGAAGCCCTGTTTTCCCTGTTGCAAATGGCCAAGACCTCGGCGGCACTGGCCAACCTGGGGTCGCGCGGTATTCCCTATGTCTCTGTACTGACCGACCCGACCACGGGCGGTGTGTCGGCCAGCCTTGCAATGCTGGGCGACGTGAATATCGGAGAGCCGGGCGCACTGATCGGCTTTGCCGGACCTCGCGTCATCGAGCAGACTGTGCGTGAGCGTTTGCCTGAAGGGTTTCAGCGCAGTGAGTTCCTGCTGGATCACGGTGCGATCGATATGATCATGGACCGCCGCAAAATGCGCGAAGAGATTGGTGATCTGCTGGCGAAATTCTCGAGCCAGCCCAGCCCCGTTTCCGCGTCCTGACCCAGGGTAGGCAAGCCCTCATGTTGCCTACCGGCGCGCCGCTGTCTGAATGGCTGACGTGGCTGGAGAAACTGCACCCGGCGGAAATCGAGCTGGGGCTGGAGCGGGTTCGCAAAGTGCTCGATCGCCTTCCTCTGCAGCGACCGAATCACGTGTTTTTGGTTGCCGGGACGAACGGCAAGGGTTCCTGCGTCGCGATGATGGACGCGTTGCTACGAGCAGCCGAATTGCGTACCGGTGTGTACACCTCGCCGCATATCATCGACTACAACGAACGCATTGCCGTGGACGGCCACTATGCGAGCGATAGCGAGATCGTCGCCGCATTCGAGACAGTCGAAGCCGCTCGCCACGGTATTCCGCTCACGTATTTTGAATACGGCACGCTGGCGGCACTCGTCGTGTTTTCTGCTGCCGATCTTAATGCCTGGATACTGGAAGTAGGGATGGGCGGGCGCCTGGACGCGACCAATGCGATTGACCCGTCCGCAGCGCTGATCACCAACGTGGCGCTGGATCACTGCGACTGGCTTGGCGAGGACGTCGAGACAATCGCCGCGGAGAAGGCCGGCGTCATGCGTCGTGACATTCCCGTGGTATTCGGCGACGCCGATGTCCCGCAGGCTGTCGTTGCGCAGGCCGACAAGGTAGGGGCAAAGCTGCTGCTTCGCGGTCGCGACTTTACGCTCGAAGGCGTTCCGCAACCCGGACTGGGTGGTGACTTCCAGGTGGGTAATGCCGCGGCGGTTCTTGCCCTGCTGGATGCCTCGGGCATTGTGGCGGTGAGGGATCCTGAACTCATTGCGCGAGTGTTGCCGCGTGTCCGGCTAACCGGGCGAGGCCAGTGCATCGAGCAGGACGGGGTCGAATGGCTGCTGGATGTTGCGCACAATCCAGCGGCCGCTGAGGCGCTGACCAACCTACTCGACAATAGGCGATCCTCAGGCGCAACGACGGCAATTGTCGGCATGCTGGACGACAAGGACGTGGAGGGCATGGCGAAACCCCTGAGCAAATACGTGGATAGCTGGATTGCGGTGACCGCGGACAGTCACCGCGCGCTACCGGCAGCCGAGCTCGCGCGACGGCTTGCGAATGCCAGTGACCGGCCCTGCCTTGTGGCAGATTCGCTGGAGGAGGCGCTCGAATCGGCTCGGCGCCAATCGGGAAATAATGACAGAATACTAATCACGGGATCGTTCTACCTGGTCGGCCCCGTACTGCAACAGATTGGCGCTGACAATCCCTAGGTTATACTCGCGACCCCAACCATGATGGAACGTGCTTTGAAAGAACGAATTATCGGCGCCGTTGTGCTCGTCGTCTTCGCGGTGCTTGTTGTCCCGATATTTCTGGATGGCCCGCCGGCAGAAGGTGAGATCGTTACGGAGCGTGTCTTGCTGCCTGGCCAGGAAGACCAAAAGACCCAGACTGTGGTGCTCGACCGCGATCGTACGGATCCGGTACCGGCCGCCAGTACGCCTGCGCAGGCCAGGCCCGACCCCGTTGTTAGCGAGCCCGCCCGCGAGGAGCCTAAACCGGCTGAAGTACAGCAGGAGGAGCCGGAGCAGGCCGACGAGCAAGCGGTTGAAAAGCCACCGGCGAAGCCCGCACCCACAGTGGCCGCATCCACGACGGGTATGTGGGCCGTACAGCTCGGTAGTTTTTCCAACAAGGACAACGCCGAGAAGCTGGCGGCGGATCTGCGTAAGCAGGGCTATGCGGCATTCCTGAGTCAACTGACGACGGAAAAGGGTCAGTTGCACCGTGTGCGCATCGGACCACAAAAGGACCGGGCCAGCGCCGAGGCCATGGCCGGCCGGCTGGCGAAGGTCGGTCACAACGGGCAGGTCGTGCCGCACCCGTGATATTATCCGTTTCCCGTCTAACCCAGAACGTGCCGACCTGAGACGACGACTCCGATGCCGATCATCGACATACTCATAGCCGTCGCAATAGCGATCTCCATCGTCGTTGGGATCTTCCGAGGCTTTGTCAAAGAAGCGATTTCGATGGCAGCCCTGCTGTTCGCGATCTGGGCCGCGTTGTACTTCGGTCCATCGGTTGGCAACGTGTCAGACAACTGGCTGAGTTCCGAAGAGCTGCAGATGTGGTTCGGTCGGATTCTCGTGTTCTTTGTCATCCTGGCGCTTGGTGCCTTGATCGGTTGGGGTATATCGAAGATCGTTCGACTATCGGTGCTGAGTGGCGTGGACCGCTTCCTGGGTGCATTGTTCGGCACCGTTCGAGGCATATTGCTGGTGGCGGTATTTGTCATCGGTGGGCAGTTCGCCGGGTTCGACAACGACGAGTGGTGGTTGAATTCCCGGTTGATACCGCATCTCGAAGTGGTTGCTGACTGGATCAAGGTTATTGCCCCGCAGGGCCTCGAATTGATAACTCCGGAAGAGGCGATGAAATCACTGCCATCTGACGGACCGATTGAGCTCTAAGAGAGAAGCTGACCTATGTGTGGTGTTGTTGGAATCGTTAGTACACAACCCGTCAACCAGGCTTTGTACAACGCGCTGACAGTATTGCAGCACCGCGGTCAGGATGCCGCTGGCATCGTGACGTGGAGCGAGGAGCACGGGCTGAAGCAACGCAGGAGCAACGGGCTTGTCCGCGACGTATTCCGCAGTCGTCACATGATGCGTCTCAAGGGTCACGTCGGTATAGGGCATGTTCGTTACCCGACAGCTGGTGGCGCGAAGTCGTCGGAGGCGCAGCCGTTCTACGTGAATTCTCCGTACGGGATTTGTCTCGCACACAACGGCAATCTGACCAATTACGATGAGCTGGCCGAGCTGCTGATACGCGAAGATCGTCGCCACCTCGCGACTAATTCGGATTCGGAGGTCTTGCTCAATGTGCTTGCACATGAGTTGCAGACGCGTGTCAATGGCAAGCCGACACCCGAGAACATCTTCGATGCGATCAGCGCATTGCACCGCCGCTGCAGCGGCGGATATGCGATCGTCGCACTGATCATCGGTTTCGGCGTCGTCGCGTTCCGCGATCCGAACGGAATTCGTCCGCTCGTGCTTGGCGAGCGTGACAACGATGGGCAGAAGGACTACATGGTCGCATCCGAATCGGTTGCGCTCGACGCGCTGCAGTTCAAGCGGCTTCGTGACGTAAGGCCGGGTGAGTGCGTCTACATAGAGAATGACGGCGTCCTCAATGCGCGCGATTGTGCGGGCGAGACGCATCACACGCCGTGTATTTTCGAGCACGTGTATTTTGCGCGTCCTGATTCGATTATCGACAACCTGTCGGTGTACAAGGCGCGTCTTCGCATGGGTGAGGAACTGGCCGGCAAGATCGTGCGCGACTTCCCTGATCACGACATCGATGTGGTGATCCCGATCCCGGATACCAGCCGAACGTCTGCGCTACAGGTGGCCTACCACCTGGGCGTCAAGTATCGCGAGGGCTTCATCAAGAATCGCTATATCGGTCGCACGTTCATCATGCCCGGGCAAGCTGAGCGTGTGAAGTCGGTACGGCGCAAGCTGAATGCAATTGACCTCGAGTTCCGCAACAAGAATGTATTGCTCGTCGACGATTCAATCGTCCGTGGCACGACCTCTAAGCAGATCATAAAGCTGGCCCGCGAAGCCGGCGCGCGTAAGGTTTATTTTGCATCCGCGGCTCCTCCCGTGCGGTATCCGAACGTCTACGGCATCGACATGCCTGCCGCGTCCGAACTGATCGCCAACGGCCGAGAGGTCAAGGAGATCGAGGCGCTAATCGGCGCCGACCGCCTGATCTACCAGGACCTGCACGGGCTGATCCGTTCAGTACGTCACGGCAACTCCGAGATCGAGGAGTTCGATACCTCATGCTTCTCGGGTGAGTACGTTACCGGTGACGTGACACCTGAGTATCTCAGCGAACTAGAGCAGCGCCGCAACGATGCGGCCAAGCGGGGCCGGCAGAAGAGGCGCAAGGCCGGCGCGAAAATCGTTTCGCTCTGAATCGGCGGGGCAGTCTATTGATTTCCTTTTGCCGCCGACTCATTTCGTCGTCGGTAACCTTGCGATACAAGTGACGTGTCCCTTAGTCTCTCACCATGAGTATCAAGGTCATGATCATTGATGAGCAGGCGGACTTCCGCAGCCTGCTCATGCATCATGTCACCATACACTGGCCCGACGCGATAATTTCCGCCTACGACCCGACGGTGGCAGGACACCTGCCGGATGAGTTTTCTGGTGCTGGCAACGACCTGATACTGCTCGGTAGCGGCCATGGTGATCGCGACGGTGTCGACGTTCTGCGACGCTTTCTCAGGCGGGACAAGTTTCCGCCAGTCGTTTATTTCGGTACCGAAGAGGACCAGGACGAGGCGCATACGCTTCGGCCCGATGCGCATTTCATACGCGACTACATTAATCACGACTCGCTGATCGTGGGCCTCATGGATGTGCTCGTCGCCCGCGAGCGGATTGCGTCGACATCATCATTGTTTGTAGGCGACATGCGTACCGGGATTCACCCTTTGGTCAAAGGCTATCGCTTCATGCGCAAACTCGGGTCGACCGAGCATTCGGGTGTATATCTTGCCGAGCGCGAATCGACGCATATGCACGTCGTACTCAAGGTGCTGCGACAGATGCCAGGCAAGCAGGACAGCATCGGGGCGTTCGATCGATTCCTGCAAGAATACGAAACGATTGCCGAAATGGATCATTCGAACATNGTGCGGATTTACGACCTGGGCGTAGGGGACGACCACGCGCACATCGCGATGGAGTACCTGGCCGGTGGTGACCTGCGGACCAGGATCGAACGCGGCATACCGGAACAGGCTGCGGTGCAGTACCTGCGGCAGATCGCGAGCGCGCTGTTCGCGGTGCATTCGAAGGGTGTCCTGCACCGCGACCTGAAGCCGGGCAACATCATGTTGCGCAAGGACGGGTCGATCGCCCTGATCGACTTTGGGCTCGCAAAGAGCGCGAAGCTGGCGAGCGAAATTACGGACAAGGGCGAAATTTTCGGTACGCCTTACTACATGAGTCCGGAGCAGGGGCATGGCAACTCGGTCGACGAGCGCAGTGATATCTACAGCCTCGGCGTGATCTTCTATGAAATGCTCACGGGTGAAAAGCCGTTCAAGGCGGATTCGGCGATGGGCATCATCTACCTGCACGGCAATGCGCCTCTGCCGTTGTTACCAACACGCTTTGCGCAATTCCAGGCGCTCCTGAACATGATGCTGGCAAAAATGCCGGGCGATCGCCTGCAGTCCGCGGTGGAGATCGAAGAATGGCTGTAGACACGCCCGTACCGGCGGCGATTGCTGCGTTTCTCGATACGCCGACGCCTGATGCCTGGCTCGACGTCGCCGCCAATCACCTGCCGGAGATGCTCCTTGATCATGCCAATTGCGAACTGAAGGCTGCGTCGACGGCGCTGGGATTCCTGTACCGCTATCCCGATAGAACCGCACTTGCGCAGCGTATGTCGCGGCTTGCCCGGGAAGAGTTACGGCATTTCGAGCAGGTGCGCTCGATTATGGATGACCTCGAGATTTCGTTTGAGCGCCTTTCCGCTTCGCGCTATGCGGGTCGCTTGCGCGAAGCCGTGCGCCAGGAAGAACCTTACAAACTGCTGGACCTGCTACTGATCGGCGCGTTGATCGAAGCACGCTCCTGCGAGCGTTTCGCGAAGATCGCACCGCGCCTGCCAGAGAAGCTGGGGCGATTCTACGGTGGCTTGCTTGCCTCAGAAGCGCGGCACTTCGAGCACTACATTGCGTTCGCCAGGTCAGAATGCGGTATTGATGAGGCAGAGATAGATGCGCGCCTCGATGACCTCAAGGTGCTGGAAGCATCGCTGGTGACGGAGCCCGATGACGAGTTCCGTTTTCATTCCGGCCCGCCAGCCTGATCTGTAGGAGGCAGTCCCCATTCGGGGATAACACTCGCTGGCGACCTAGCGCGGTAAGACTTCCAGCCGGGGGCCATCCTCGTCCCACTCCAACATGCTTCCCTGCTCGTACCAGTCGCCGAGGACAATACGGTGAACGGGCTGTTCATTCACATGGAATGGATGGACGCCGGGGCGATGTGTGTGACCGTGCAGCAGCACATCGGCGCCTGACTCCCGAATCGCCTCTTCGACGGCGCCCTGATTCACGTCTGCAATTTCCTCGTTCATCGACGCATTGTGCGCGAGGCTCTGCTCCCGTGCCTGCCGGGCGAACGCAATGCGTTCCTCGATCGACTTGGACATAAACATCGCCTGCCAGTCCGGGTCGCGAGTCATGGCCCGGACTTGCTGGTACTCGACGTCGTCGGTACACAACGCGTCGCCGTGGCTGAGCAGAATATTCACGCCGTGAAGCAACAAGGGGTGTGGGTCGCTGAGAAGGGTGACTCCGGCTTCGGCGGCAAACGCCTCACCGATAAGAAAGTCTCGATTGCCGTGCATGAAATAGGCCGGGATGCCGCTGTCGGAGGCTGCCCATATCGCAGCCTTCATTTGGGCGTAGTAGGGATTGGGGTCATCATCACCGATCCATGCCTCGAACAGGTCGCCGAGAATATACAGCGCATCCGCCTGGCGGGCGGGTCCTGCAAGAAACGCCAGGAATTGTTCGCCGATCTCGGGCCGGCCGGGCTCGAGATGCAGATCGGAGATAAACAGGGTTGCCATGCTACTCGGGCTGTACGCGTGTCATATTCTCGATAATCACGGGGATGATCGGAGCCGGGGCGCCACCGGGTCCGTTTTGCTCGGTCTCGTATTCGGCAATCAGGTCGATTACGTCCATGCCTTCTGTCACGTAGCCGAATACCGTGTAGCCCCAGCGCCCCTGGGTTGTGTGCTTGACGGGATCCAGGTTGGCAGTGGAGGGATCATCCGCAACGTTGTTGACCACATTGATATAGAACTGTGTGCCGGCCGAGTGTGGGTCGCCTGTGCGAGCCATCGCAATCGTCGAGCGCAGGTTGCCGAGTCCGTTTCCCGACTCGTTCGGGACTGTCTGGCTGGTCTCACGCTTCGTGAAGTTTTCGGTGAAGCCGCCGCCCTGGATCATGAAGCCGGGAATGATCCGGTGAAATACGGTGCCCGTATAGAAGCCTGAATCCACATTCTTGAGGAAATTAGCAACGGTCAGCGGGGCCGCCCGGCCGTCGAGGCGCAGCGTGAAATTGCCGGCTGACGTAGTCACTCCCACAAACGCCACGTCCGGAGCCCGCGTTGTGACCGGAATCGCCGGTTTCGGCGCAGCTCGCTCCGCCAGGGCAGATTCCGGCTGTTCGGCTGTGCAGGCGGTCAATAGCAGTAAGGTGAGGAGCGAAACGAGGCGGTTGGTCATCGGGATTTCCATGTGAGGAGCTGTGCGATGAGGGGCAATATAACCGAGCCAAACCCTTGATTGCCAACCATCGCGCCCGTATTATCGCACCCCCGCGAAGCTCGGCTCTGGCCAGGCAGCGTGAGGCGGAAAATCTGGAGTCGGGGCATGGCGCAGCCTGGTAGCGCATCTGCTTTGGGAGCAGAGGGTCGGGGGTTCGAATCCCTCTGCCCCGACCAGCCAGGTTTCCGGTTAGACTTGAACAAATGCGCCCGTAGCTCAACCGGATAGAGCATCGGCCTTTGAGTGAGGAGCCTGTGCCGGGAAACAGAACCGGTACAGTGGACTGCACTGTAACGGGGAAACCTTAACAGGTAATGCTGATGGCAATCCCGTGGAAACCTGTGGACATCCGACGTAAGTCGTGGGGTAGGGTCAGTAAATGGCCATGCATCACACGAAAGACAAGGGTGACCTGGGCGTCCTGAAGGCTCAGATTGATCTGTTCGAGCAGGGATTTACGATTTTTGTGCCGCTTAGCGAACATTGTCCGTTCGACCTGGTGGCCTACAAGAATGGTGAGTTTCGCAGGGTGCAGGTGAAGTACCGGTCCGTCGACCGATTTGGGAAATTCCTGGTGAAATTCTCATCTTCCTGGTCTGACAGGAACGGTACGCACACATCATTGATCGACAAAAGTGAAGTAGATATCTACTGCGTATATTGTCCTGATACCGATGAGTGCTACTATCTGCGCCCGGAGAAATATGGCTCGAATACATCGCTGAGGGTAAGGGCACCCAAGAATGGTCAGCTGAAGAGGGTAAACTTCGCGGCTGACTATCGCAGGGTTCCGTAGAGACTATACGTGCGGCGCCTGAGATGGCGAAGAGATAGTCCAGACCACAAACTCAAGCTTGGCTTGAGGCCGCGAAAGCGGTAGTTGGTAAGCTAAGCCGAGGGTTGCAGGTTCGAGTCCTGCCGGGCGCGCCAAGTCGTCCCGCTTTGATGTAGCGGGACTATGGTAGGTGAAGACTTACCTTTTGTAAGTGAACTTTGAGAATTGACAAGCCAACGTGGTGTGACGAATCACGTGGTTTGGCAGAATCATAATATTGTGGTGGCTGTAGCTCAGTTGGTAGAGCCCCGGGTTGTGATCCCGGTCGTCGGGGGTTCGAGTCCCCTCAGCCACCCCACTTTTTTTTTGAAGGATCGTACGCAAGGTACGAACAGGTGGGCCTCTAGCTCAGTTGGTAGAGCATCGGACTCTTAATCCGCTGGTCCGGGGTTCGAGCCCCCGGGGGCCCACCACTCTTTCTTCCCGCTTACCCTGCAGCACAGGGTTCATCGGCCACCATCTGTAGCTGGTCCCAGTCCAGGATTTCAATCTTGCCGCGCGGGGCATACAGGATGCCGTGGCGTTTCATCTTCGCCATTTGCCGACAAACGGTTTCCTCGCTGAGGCCAAGGAGATTGGCGATCTCGCTACGAGAAAATGGCAGCGTGAAGCGTTTGTTCCGGTGTTCCGAACTCGGGATGATGAGCTGGATAAATGCAGCGATCTTCGAGGCGGCGCATTTGTGGCCCATGACCTTCATCAACGACCGGCTGTGCGAGAGCTGCGCATTGATCGATTCGATCAGGCGCATGGCGACCTCCCCCTTCTTTCTTGCGGTGCGCATTAAGGCACGATGCCTGATTTTGCACGCCGTGGTGTCCGATTCCGCCACGGCCGAGTACTCGTAGAAGTCGTCGTTGATCGACTGCAGCCCTGCCAGCAACTTGCCTGGCGTGCTGAGCCCGACAATCTGCTCGCGCCCGTCCTGGGTGTGGTACGTGATCTTGACGAGGCCGCTGGAGAGTGAGAACAGGCAATCGCTGCGCGTGCCCTGTGCAAACAAGACGTCGCCTTTCGCGAATCGAACCTGTTTTACAGCATCCGTGATCAGGCACTTCATATCCGATTCCGAGCTCAGGTAGTCACTTGCCTGAAGCTCGTGAAACGGGCAGACGAAATTGTTGCAGCTCATGTGTTGGAAGCCCCCTGCTCCTTGGCCTATGAGACCAGACCGGGTTGTTCCCGTCGATACGGGCTTCCCTTCCGGGCTCTCGGTTTTTACCTAGCTGAAACTGACATTTGTCAGTGTTACGCCAGGAATGAACCGCGGTACGGAATAGCCGCAAAATGAGGTTTCCCAGTACGTGTTATCCACCGGCCGAAATTGACGTATGTCAGTGTTCGAGCACGCAGAAAATCCTATCTTTTTGATGTTCCGGACGACCGCCCGTTGCATACGACGGCCGTGGACGGGCTAATAATGAAATTTCCAATAGGGGAGTAACAAGTATGAACAGGATCGGTAGATTTTCCGCTTCCGCCTGGTCCCTACTCGTAGTGACAATATTCGCGTTTGCGCTCAGTGGCTGCGAAGGCAGTGATGGCGCGGCTGGCGCGGCCGGCGCTGCGGGTGCAACGGGTGCGGTTGGCCCAGTAGGACCTCCGGGACCCCCAGGACCAGTTCCTGATGAGGTAATGGCAGCTATCGATTCGGCAGAAGCCGAGTCTTGTAGCACGTGCCACGACAATGTAGGCGGCTTTCACCAGGCTATCTACGACGAGTACGTGGACGCCAGTGAGTTTGTATTGGCAATCGACGGCGTCACGAGCGTCGCAAACGTCGGTGGCGGATTCGATCTCACGATCCAATTCAACATCATGAATAACGGTGTGCCGTACATTGACCCAGTCGGAGTAGCACCTTCCGTTACAACGCTGAGCTTCTATCCTGTCAGGTACGAGGGCGGCGCGGTCGAATTCCAGCAACCTGGTTTCAGCCCGTTCCCGGGGATCAGCATAGCCAACGCACTAAGCAATGGCGACGGCACCTACTCGATGACGCAAAATGTCGAATATGACATCAACGCCTGGACGGGTGGTTCAATCGTTGGCCGGATCGCCACCGGCGATTTGGTTTTCCCGGACGGCCCGACGAGCCACTTCGGTGTATACGCCGATCTGTCGCATGCCGCATTTGAATTCGGCACGCTCGACACGTGGGAATCGGCCGCCAATGTTGACGGCTGCGCGATGTGCCATGGCACACCGTACCGCAAGCACGGCAACATCGAGGCATCAATTGCCGGCGCGCCGGATTTCGCACGCTGCAAATCTTGCCATTTCGACGACCGCTCAGGTGGTCATGAAGAATGGCAGTACATGGTCGATGATCCGCTCAATTGGGCAAATGGCGTCGATCCAGCGCCGAACCTGGCTGACTATGCGTACACAGCGAATCTCATGAACGACACTCACATGTCGCATGCCATGGAATTCCCGTATCCCATGTCGATGTCGAACTGCAACACCTGCCATGCCGGCAAACTACCGCAGATCTTCGCCGACGAGAACTTCACGGCTGAGATTTGCAAGAGCTGTCACGTGACTGAAGGCAATGACGCGTGGCCAGAGGATGCAGGAACCACGCTGGAAGGCATGTATGCACAACCGCATCGTCCGCCTCCGATGGAGTTCCTGTGGACAAGAGCTGGTGTTGAGAACTTCCATGACGTCACCTTGAATTGCGGTGCCTGCCACACTGTAGCGGGTGGATTCTCGCAATTTGCGGATATGCACTCGGGTTACGATGATCACATCTATGACGCCACCGGCACGAAGTATGCTGATGACTTCACTGTATCCGTGGACAGCGTTTCGGTTGCCGGCGACCTGATGACGGTCAACTTCAGCTCAAACGATCCTCTGGTCGTTCCGGAGCTCCTGGTTTCCTTCTACGGTTGGGATACGAAGAACTTCATCGTTGGTTCGCATGAGCGCGACGCTAACGCCGCTTGCACGGGCTACCGCCCGGGTTGCAAGATGGAATACGTTCCTGAGAGCTCTGGTGGCGGCACGAACCCGCTGTTCACCGAGGACGCAACCAGCGTACCAGGTGCATGGGTAGTTACTCTCGACATGTCCGCGTTGCAACTGACGAAGACCGCTCTTATTCCGGCAATGATCGCAGACGGCACCATTACGAAGGCCGAAGTTACGATCACACCGGAACTGGAGGTTGCGGGTCAGGATGTCGTACTTGCCGCAGTTAGTGAGACATTTGATCTTACCGGCAATATGCTTATCGCTGACTACTTCGCAGGCGCCACCGCGATCGTCGATCTTGACAAATGCAACGCTTGCCACGATTCACTGGCCAGCACGTTCCATGACGGCAGTGGCCGCGGTGGAGATGGCATCCAGGTCTGCAAGACGTGTCACACAACGACGTTCCCTGGAAGTCACCTCGAGCAGGCATCTCGCGCAATCGACAGTTATGTGCATGCCATCCATTCGTTCCAGCCGTTTGACGAAGACGACGTTGCTGCGGCGAATGATCCGGTGTTCAATGCAAGAAACGAAATGCACAAACACCACACGTTCCCGAACTTCACCATCAGGAACTGTGAGTCGTGCCATAACCCGGGTACTTACAACGTACCTGATCAGTCTCAGTCCATGCCTGGCGTACTGTCAGCATCCTGGGACATCGCAGGTCGGAACATCGGCACAATACCTGAATACGTCACGGGCCCGGCATCAAGGGCTTGCGGCGGCTGCCACAGGGCCGATCTGATTGTTCCGGATCTGGCCGGCGATCTCGCCTCGTTCAACGCGCATACCAAAGCCTTTGGTACGTTGGAAGAGAATGATGCCGAAGACATGGCTGTGTTTGGCATCATCGACAAGATCATGAGCATGTTCTAACAACAATAGCTCGATTCAAGAAGACTGGCCGGGAGAGGGATCTCCCGGCTTTTTTTTGGATACAAGCTACGGAAAGCCCTTACTAAAATGCGGTTGTCGGGCCCGCGAAACTGACCAATGTCAGTGTCGGCAACGGGTCAATCTTCTACCTTGTACTGGCGCAGAACTGTCCCTGTCAGGCGGTTGTGACGCAACGGGACACAACAAAAAACCGAGGAGGGTTACCATGTCCACGAGATTCAAACACTTGCTCCTGCTGGCGGCAGGCGCATTTCTTTTCGCCGGTTGTGAAGGTAGCGACGGAGCGGCTGGTGCAAATGGCACGAATGGCACCAATGGCCAGAATGCTGTCGATACAGGCACGATCAGTGTAGTGGTTTCATTCAGTGGCGGGCCTGTGGCCGGCGCTACAGTAACCACCGAACCGGCAACTGTCAGTGTTGACACTGATGCTGCTGGCCTGGCATCGCTCGACGTACCGATTGGCGTATACAGCGTAACGGCTGCGATCGGGGCCACGAGTGTAAGCGAGGACCTGGTCAACGTTGCCGCAGGGCTGACGACAGACGTCTCATTCACAGTCAGCGGTATCCCGGGTGCTGTCTCAGGTACCGTAATGGCACCCGACGGCACGCCCGTTGAGGGGGCTGTTGTCTCCGCGCCAGGAAGCGCCGACGCGACAACTGACGCGANGGGCGCATTCTCGATCGACGCCGTCGTTAGCGAGTTTNTGTCAGTAGCTCCACCGGCTGGCTCAACGCTGCTCCCCGGTGATACACGCCATTCAGTTCGCCCCGGCGACATCGTTTCCATGACGCTGTCNGGTGGGCCTGAGAGTGACGCAACCTTCATCGGAAGCGACNCNTGCCTGATCTGCCACAGTGGTGGCCTCGCAGANGCGTGGATGGGCTCTGGACACTATCGGGTTATCGAGCGTTCACTGGTCGAGATTGACCCCAATAGCTTCCCGGCCGATCCGGGCGCTGGAACCTGCAGCGCGTGGTTCGACACGGGTGTTCTGGCTAACGATCCTTCCGAAGATCCGACTGGTACACCAAGTCACGATACCTACATTCGCACGTGTAATAACACGCCTGACCTAAGTTACGACTTTCTCGTCGACCTCGATGATGACGGCGCCGATCTTGTAGAAGACACGATCGTACCGGTCTACGCCACCTACGGTGGTCCGGGCACACAGGCCGGCGAAATCACCGTTCTGAATGACCGAGGCGAAGCAACCGATGTTCACGGAGCATGGAAGCAACGCTACATGTTTAACATTGGTGATCTGGGTACCTGCTCAACAACGAACCCGGAAGGCACCTTTGCGAAGAACCCGAAACCAGCATTCGTAACCTGGGATACGACCCAGACCTGCGAAGACATGCTGATCATGCCGATCCAGTTCAATCAGCGGACGGGCGACTGGGTGGCTTACCACAACGATAACTGGTTCACCCAGGGTCGCTCATACGCGAAGAAATGCTCGGGTTGCCATGAGGCCGGTATCACGCTTACGGCTGTCGCTGGAATGGTTACGGAGTACGCGGCCGTTGACTATCGTATTGGTTGCGAAAAATGCCACGGACCAGGCAGCAGCCACCTTGCGAACGGTGCGGACCCGAACTTCATCATGAATCCTAACCACATGACGGCAACAGCTGCCACCGAGGTCTGCGGTGCCTGCCATAACCGCGGTTCGGATCCAATTGATGGTGATTTCGGTTTCCCATGGCGTAGTGACGTTGCAGAATTCGACGGCAACTTNGTCGCNGGCCTGCACAACCTGACGTGGGACGCAGTNGACCAGCCGGATGGCTACTTCCTGCAGAAACCAGGCCGCTGGCCGACTGGCTATCCGTCGAAGCATCGTCAGCAGTTCAACAGCTACGCTAACTCAGCGCATATCGACAATCCGTACGAGAAAGTGACTTGCTATGACTGCCATTCTCCGCATAGCGGTAAAGGTGGCCCATTCCACTTCTCCAATACGGACAACGCTACTGGCGACGAATATGACTTTGGCAGCAATAGCCAGGCATTGATGTCCAATGCCAGGTGCCTGAGTTGCCACGCAACTCACGGACCGTTTGCCACGCTGACGCTCGCGGACATCGCTATCGACCATACAGCCAATGGCGGCACGGTTGACCTGAATGGTGTTGCAATGGCACCGACTGCTACCGAGCAGGCTTCGGCATTGATGGTGATCGAACAGGCTGTGAAAAATCACAGTGGCGAAGAAGCTGGCATGCCGTTCGCACCGTATACGCCGACTCAGTCGCACATACCTCAGAACTATGAGCTTGGCGATGGCCCGGTAGGGCGCTGCACATCCTGCCATATGACCAAGACTGCCAAGAGCGGTACCTGGTTCGTCGATGCCGATGGGCTCGCGATTTCAGGCGACAACACGGATCACAGCTTCCAGGTTGTCGAGATTCAGCCTGGAACAGATCAGCCGAATGCGTGTGGCGCCTGCCACTCGTCATTCCGTACGTCATCCGAACCACCGGGCGGCGATTAAATCGGCTAGGTTTATTAGCTAAAC
>JGI24723J26617_10001310_pt1 | contig 22105 bp, 21 predicted proteins | sample Cruoilmetagenom6_FD_26617 | JGI IMG/M metagenome (IMG submission 26617)
GCGATTTTCTGAGCACCGCACGAGGTCGCAAATGGGCGGCCCCTGGCCTTGTGCTTCAGGCGCGACGCAGGGCCAAATCCGATGATCGCGACCTTACCCCTGCCCGTATAGGCTTTACCGTCACAAAAAAAGTCGGAAAAGCACATACCCGCAACCGTGTAAAGCGCCGTTTGCGTGCCATTGCCACAGAGATTTTGCCGCTTGGCGCGAAGCCCGGCTATGACTATGTCTTAATCGGGCGCATCGGCTCTATCACACGGTCTTTTCCAGATCTCAAGGCCGATCTTGAAAAAGCGCTCGATAAAGTTCATTCCGGGTCAACAAAGTCGCGTTCTCGCGCTACAAGTACCCCAAGACCAACAAATTCAGGGCGGCCCGTGGCCTCCCAAAAACAAGGGTGATGTCAGTCCATGTCAGAGAATAGGAATTTCCTTCTCGCCGCCGTCCTGTCGATGGCCGTTCTTCTGGGATGGCAATACTTCTTTATTGAACCCAAGGTTGAAGCGGAACGGGTGGCGCAAGAAGAATTTGCTGCCGCTGAAAGTGCCTCAACTGAAAACAGCACGCCTCAAGTTCTGGAAAGCACACCCAATGTGTTCAACCCGAATGCTGATGGCTCTTTGCTAACGGGTCTGCCGCGCGATATGGCGCTGTCCCAAAGCCAACGCGTTGCCATTGAAACACCGCTCGTTGCCGGATCTATTGCGCTAACCGGCGGGCGCATCGATGACCTGCAGTTGCACACCTATCACGAGACAGTTGATCCAACGTCGCCTGAAATTATTCTTCTGTCCCCTGCCAGTTCGCAATCACCTTATTTTGCTGAATTTGGTTGGTCGGCTGCTGCAACCTCGGGGATTACTCTGCCTGGCCGCGACACAATTTGGTCCGCACCAGAAGGGGCAACACTTACGCCCTCAACACCTGTGACGCTGACCTATGACAACGGACAAGGGTTGATCTTCAAACGCCAGATTGCGATTGATGAGAACTATATGTTCACGGTCGCACAGACCGTTGAAAACCAGACAAGCGCACCTGTAACATTGCACCCTTACGGCCTGCTCTCACGCACAGGAACACCACAAACCAGTGGCTACTACATTTTGCATGAAGGTCTGATCGGCGTGATGGGCGAAGCCGATGGCCTTGTCGAAATTGACTATGATGACATTCTGGAAGACCGCGAAGAAAAGTACAGCGCCACTGAAGGCTGGCTTGGCATCACGGATAAATATTGGGCGACGGTCCTGATCCCAGAGCAAGGTGCATCCTTTGATGCGCGTTTCTCTGAGAGCCCAAATCCCCGCCGCGACGTTTACCAGACAGACTACCTTCTGACCGAAGGCATTACAGCTGCACCTGGCGAAACGGCCAACCACACCGCTCAGCTTTACGCTGGAGCGAAAGTGACCACTATGCTCGATGCCTATGAGGAAGCTGGTGTCTTTCGCTTTGAGCTGCTCATCGATTGGGGTTGGTTCTACTTCTTGACCAAACCATTGTTCTTTGGTCTTGATTATGTCTTTAGCATCGTCGGCAACTTCGGCGTCNCTATTTTGATCATCACGGTTCTCATCAAGCTGGCTTTCTTCCCGCTCGCCAACCGCTCGTATGTAGCAATGAGCAAGATGAAGAAGCTGCAGCCGGAGATGGAAAATCTGCGCACGAAATATCCGGACGATAAGATGAAGCAGCAACAAGAGATCATGGAGCTGTACAAAAAGGAAAAGGTGAACCCGCTTGCTGGTTGCCTGCCTGTTGTGATCCAGATCCCTGTCTTCTTCTCACTCTACAAGGTGCTGTTCGTCACCATTGAAATGCGTCATGCGCCTTTCTTTGGCTGGATCCAAGATCTATCCGCACAGGATCCAACTACATTATTCAACCTGTTCGGTCTTATTCCTTGGGATCCNCCCTCATTCCTGATGGTTGGTATTTGGCCACTGCTGATGGGCATCACGATGTTCGTTCAGCAGCGCATGAACCCAGCACCCGCTGACCCAACACAGCAAATGATTTTCACCTGGATGCCTTTGTTCTTCATTTTCATCCTGGCAAGTTTCCCTGCCGGTCTTGTTATTTACTGGGCGTGGAACAACCTTCTGTCTGTCCTTCAGCAAGGCGTCATCATGCGCAAACAAGGNGTACCGATTGAACTCTTCACGAACATGGGTTTCGAAAAGCTGTTCAATAGATCAGACAGCAAAGACTAGCATAAAACATCGGCCAATCATGGCGGCCATAAAGGACAAGAATAATGTGCTCCGCTCAATCAGACGAAGAAAACTATCTGGAGCGGGGCCGTTGGATGTTTGCCCAGCCTTGCACATTCGTCAAAGGCGTGGTCGANCTGAAGGGCTTGCCTGACGACCCACTGCCGGAGATCGCCTTTGCCGGGCGTTCCAATGTGGGCAAGTCGAGCCTGATCAACGCCACGACAACACGAAATTCGCTCGCCCGCACGTCGAACACGCCTGGCCGGACGCAGGAGATTAATTTCTTCGCGCTCGGCCAACCAGAGCAAGAAGGCATGTTTCTGGTGGATTTACCCGGTTACGGGTATGCACGAGAATCCAAAGATCGGATTGCGGCCTGGACCGAGCTGGTTATGGCATACCTTCGCGGGCGCCCAAAGTTGCAACGCGTCCTGCTCCTCATCGACTCACGCCATGGTATTAAGCCCAATGACGAAGAAGTCATGAAAATGATGGATAAGGCGGCCGTCTCTTATCTCGTCGTCTTAACCAAAATCGATAAGCTGAAAAAAGGCGAGCTCGAAAAGCGGGTTGAGGAAACACAAGCCCAGCTGCGCAAACATGTTGCCGCCTTTCCAGACATTATGGTGACCTCCAGCGAAAAGGGCGATGGCATTGCCCAACTCCGCGCCCATATCGCCGAACTGGCTGACACCAACGCCATGGGCTATAAGACCAAGTGACGATAGCTGACCTGATTTTGTGGTCGACTTGAAAACGACAATTGGTTAAAGCACATGAGCAAGAACGACAAAAATTCTGAATCAAACGAAGTAGATGATTTAGCGAACAGTGTGGATCGGGCAAAGATCCTCTCTGAGGCGCTGCCATTCATGCAGCGCTATGACCGGCGCACTGTTGTCGTGAAATACGGCGGGCACGCCATGGGAGACGAAGCACTCTCAGCTGGCTTTGCACGTGACATTGTTTTGCTCAAACAATCCGGCATCAACCCCATTGTGGTTCACGGTGGCGGCCCTCAAATTGGCGCCATGCTGAAAAAACTCAATATCGAGAGTGAGTTTTCCGGTGGTCTGCGGGTGACTGACAAAGCGACGGTTGAAGTGGTTGAGATGGTGCTCGCGGGTTCCATCAACAAAAACATTGTGGGCGCCCTCAACCAGGCTGGCGGCCGGGCCGTTGGCCTGTGTGGTAAAGATGGCAATCTAATCGTCGCACGCAAAGTGGATCATAAACACGATCCAAGTTCGAATGTGGAAAATGCAGTCGACCTTGGGTTTGTGGGCGAACCAGAAAAAATCAATCCAGAAATTCTGGAAACCATGATCCAATCAGACATTATTCCGGTTATCGCACCTATTGGCGTGTCGAGGGGCGGCGACACTTACAACATCAACGCCGACACGGCTGCCGGGGCCATTGCTGCGGCGACGGGCGCAAAACGTCTGTTGTTGCTCACTGACATTCGCGGCGTTCTCGACAAGTCAGACAATCTCGTGACCGGGCTTTCTATCGACGATGCGCGCGCGCTGATGAAGGACGGCACGATCTCTGGCGGCATGATCCCCAAGCTTGAGACGTGCATTGACGCCGTTGAAGGTGGCGTCGAAGCAGTTGTCATTCTTGATGGCCGTGTGCCGCACGCTGTGCTTCTGGAGCTTTTCACCGAACATGGCGTAGGCACGCTTGTTCAGCAAAACAACTAACCGTACCGTGAAGCAAAGATTCAGGCCTTGGCAGAACCTGTGCGAATGTTATGTTTCCTCTTTTGCAGGGGCTAAAGGTGTGATCAGTGATACTGGCAAATAATGCAAAGCGACCTCATCAAGTCACCCATTTTCTAGTGGCGATTTGCCTGTGCATTGGCTTCAGTGCTTTGGCAACGCCCGCGAAAGCCGACTACCGCTTTTGCAACGCCACCAGCTATGTGCTCGACACTTCCATAGGCTATGAAACTGACGAAGGGTGGCAAAGCCAAGGCTGGTTTCGCTTGATGCCCGGCAGTTGTGAAAAGGTGCTGCAAGAAAACATCGACCGCGAGACCTATTTCGTTTTTGCGCGCTCCATCGACGCCCATGATGGCGGCACGAAGTACTTCAACGGGTCAGATCGGTTCTGCACCGCACCCGGCGACTTCCTGGTGAATGGGCGCACAAATTGTGCATCTCGTGGGTTCGACAGTTTCGACTTTACCCGGGTAGATACGAAAACCGGGAATGACTGGACGACAACCTTTTCCGAGCCCGTGAACTATTCATTGAACCGGGCTGAAGTGGCAGGTGTTCAACGGTTGTTACGCGATACCAACTCTGGCATTACGGAAATTGACGGTCTGTCGGGCAGGCGCACCACTACGGCCATCACCGCCTTTCAACAATCGATCAATTTGCGTGCCGACGGCAAGGTAACTGACGGTCTGTTTAATGCCTTGATCGAAGCCGCCGACCAACGCCAAGCCGCCACGGGCCTGTCCATATGCAACAACACGGACTATCTGGTGTGGGCTGCTGTTGGCTATGAAAGCGGTGAGGACTTTACGTCCAGTGGTTGGATCCGCATTGAGCCAGCACGATGTGAGAAAGCGATCAAAGGCGCGCTGACGCAAAAACACTACTACACTTATGCAGAAGCCGTAGATGGATCGGGCCTTGTTGCGCGCCGCCACGGCCAAGACCTCGCCTGGGCTGGCAATCATACATTCTGCACTAAGGGCACACGCTTTGAAATTGAGGGCCGTGGCACCTGCACAGAGCGTGGCTTTGATGAAACCGGCTTTAAGCGCATAGACACTGGTGATGCACTGGTTTGGACCGAGACGCTTAAATAGGCGGGCAAATAGGCGCTCACTCTCTCTCCGGGATATCAAAGAAAGATAATTGCAGCTTCAATTGTTCATCGTTGAGGGGGAAATCAAATCCACCTTTTGGCAATAGCATTTGGTCGTGCGGGATACGGACAGCTTTTTGCACTGAATGAGCTGTTCTCATACCCAGGTCTGCTCGCCAACAAAGCGCTGTCACAGCTTCTGGCGATTTACTTTCCAAAATGTCCCTGATTTTCTTTTCAGGCTGCGAAATCATCAGCGACAAAGCCAGAGTGATACTTTCGCGCTCGTTCAAGTCTGCCATCCGGGCAACAGACTTATCGTCAAGCTTTCCCTTTGTAAATAGTTTCTGCACATTTGCCAGCGCTTGATCGGCGCGTTCAGCATCTGCACTTTCTTCTTCTACCCGCTCCAGAACACGCGCACGCAATTCGCTCTGGGTCTTTTCATCCAAATTGTTTCTCGCAGCCAAATCCTCAAGCAGAGACCGGGCAACAAAGCTCGCGATATGGCGGATGGCCCGCATAGACAGGTTGGGCCGTTTGACGAGCGGCTCATGTAGCACCTGCAGTTCGGCTGCTTCCGTAATGATCAAATCCAGCGTGTCTTCGCGTATCTCAGCTGTTGGGTTCGTCAGCAGTGCCGTCACTGCGGGGATGTCCATCGAATTGACGATGGCCGCTGCCAGGTCTTTGCTGACATGGGAGCGCTTAGCGATTGCCACAGCTGCACCAACGACAGCACTTCCGGCAACAAGTTCCACAAGATCGGCATCCGAGAGAAGCGGAGAATATTCGAGCACCGGCCCGCTGACCAAAATTTCTGCGTCGCGCGCCAAGGCTTTCACAATATGGCGTGGCACATTTGGCGATTCTTTGATTTCCTCAGCAATAATGGCCCGCACACGTGGCAATTTGTCGGCGGCCAATTTTTCCATCAAAACGATGACACGGTCGCGCAGATCCGCTTGCATGCCCTCATTCGCCCCTGGGATGAGCTTTCCGATCCGCCGGGCCAGTTCTGCCCGTACATCGGCAACAGGGTCATCGACAAGACGTTCACTGGCTTGAATAGGCGTCGACGGATTAGCAGCAACAGCGGAGCGCACAGCAGCCACTTCATCCTCGGAGAGGTAATAGAGCATCTCAGGTGCAGCATCGGATCGCTCCGCCAGTTCCTGACGTGCGATTTTATTATGTTTTTCCAACACAGCACGCGCGTTTTCATAGGATAGATCGCTTGGCAGCGCATCAAGCCCGAAGGCTTTTTTGAACCAGTTCTTCACGCCTAACGCCTTTCCGGCACCCAGACCAATCCCGTTAAAATGCAGCTTTTGAAATCGGAAAAATCCGCCAAAGCCAGCGCACATCAGGCGGGGGAACCTCATGCACAAACCATTCGGTCAAAGGCTACCAATCGCCGATTAACGGGACTTTAAGGAGCCAAGCACAGTTGCTAAACGTCCACGACCCCGGCACAGTGCGACGATGAAAAAACCAGCTTCTCCGCTCGTTCATCCAGATTTTTCCCATATTGAGACATGGGTCTTTGATCTGGATAACACCCTCTACCCGCCGGAATGTGACCTGTTTTCGCAAGTTGATGTGAGAATGCGGGATTTCATCTCAGATTATCTGGAGGTCCATCCAGATGAAGCGAGACGCCTGCAAAAGCTTTATTACGTCGAACATGGCACCACGCTGAACGGCCTGATGCAGGTACATGACCTCAAGCCAGCTGCATTCCTGGACTATGTGCACAAAATTGATGTAGCCCATGTTGAGCCCTCAGCCGACCTCGATGCTGGTCTGTTGCGGCTGCCCGGCAACAAGATTGTGTTTACGAATGGCACTGTGGCGCATGCGGAAAACGTGATGAAGCAACTGGATATCAGCCATCATTTTGAAGACATATATGACATTGTCGCCGTGGACTATCTGCCAAAGCCAAACCGCGGTGCCTACGACCGTTTTGTCCGCGACTGCAAAATTGACCCGGCGAAGTCGGCGATGTTTGAAGATATCGCCAAAAACCTCATCGCACCTCATGATCTGGGCATGACCACTGTTTGGGTGCGACCCGGCGAGCCAGGGCCAGAACGGCACCAGCAAATGGCTCATGAAGGCTCAGAGGGTGCCCATGTGCATCATGTGACGGACGATCTTGCGCGATTTTTACTCGCTCTTTGAGAGACCCATCGGAGCGTCCCAATCGGTTGACATGCGCCCGCGCCCGGCTATGGTTCGGCCCGCGCCACAGCAAACTATTTCACTCTTCCAGCGCCCCTTATTGAAGGACCATGCCCATGACCCCTGCTGAGCTCGAAACCATCATCGACGCTGCATTTGATAACGTCGATGCGGTCAACACTAAAACCGTTGGTGACATTCGCGACGCCGTTGATCAGGCATTGGGTCTGCTCGACAGTGGCGTGCTTCGTGTTGCTGAGAAAGGCGCCGATGGCTGGAGCGTCAATCAATGGCTGAAAAAGGCGGTTCTGCTGTCTTTCCGACTGAATGACATGGAAACCATCGCAGGCGGCCCCGGCAAAGCCACAAATTGGTGGGACAAGGTGCCTTCCAAATTTGAAGGTTGGGGCGCTCAAGAATTCTCCGCAGCTGGATTTCGGGCGGTTCCTGGCGCCATTGTACGCCGCTCTGCCTACATCGCTCCAGGTGCCGTTTTGATGCCTTCTTTCGTTAATCTGGGTGCNCGCGTGGATAGTGGCACCATGGTTGATACCTGGGCGACTGTTGGGTCATGCGCACAGATCGGCAAAAACGTCCATATTTCTGGCGGTGCTGGCATTGGCGGCGTATTAGAACCATTGCAGGCTGGTCCTGTGATCATTGAAGACAATTGCTTCATCGGTGCGCGCTCTGAAGTCGCTGAAGGTGTGATCGTTGAAACCGGTGCCGTGCTCTCTATGGGCGTTTTCATCACGTCGACCACCAAGGTGGTGAACCGCGACACAGGCGAAGTCCACATCGGCCACGTACCGCCTTTCTCCGTTGTCGTGCCCGGCGCGCTGCCTGGAAAAGCCTTGCCAGATGGCACCCCTGGACCAAGCCTTTCCTGCGCCGTGATCGTGAAAACAGTCGACGAACGCACGCGTTCCAAGACATCCGTCAACGAGCTTCTTCGGGACTAAAGTTGAGCTCTCCGGTTCATTTCTTCGACACAAGATTGACGGTTTAGGCGCCTAGCGGCTAAACCGTTGATATGAACACAGTGAACCCGACGCCCAACAGCCCACTCGACCCCATCAAACTGGCGGTCGAGCTCATACAATGTGCAAGCGTGACACCTGAAGAAGGGGGCGCGCTCGACTTGTTGCAGACCCGGTTAAGTGACCTTGGGTTTACCTGCACACGCCTGCCTTTCAGTGAAGAAGGCACGCCCGACGTCGACAATCTCTATGCGCGGCTTGGCACCAGTGCGCCGCATTTTTGCTTTGCCGGACACACAGATGTGGTGCCCGTGGGGGATGCAGACGCATGGAGCGTTGATCCTTTTGCAGCGGAAATAAAGGACGGCATTTTGTTTGGCCGGGGTGCGACGGACATGAAAGGCTCGATCGCCTGCTTCGCCGCCGCCGTCTCGCGGTTGATATTAGACGGTTCGTTTTCAGGCTCTATCAGCTTCCTCATNACNGGCGATGAGGAAGGTCCAGCCATTAACGGCACTGTGAAAATGCTCNAGTGGCTAGCAGAGCGTGGCGANGTGATTGATGATTGCNTGGTGGGAGAACCCACCAACCCACAAGCACTTGGCGACATGATCAAAATCGGCCGTCGGGGCAGCACCAATGGTTGGATCACAGCTACCGGCGGGCAAGGCCACGTTGCCTATCCCCACCTTGCAGATAATCCGGTGCCCCGCCTTGTCGCTATGTTGGCGCGGCTGGCAGACGATGTTCTGGATGAAGGCACGGAACACTTCCAACCGTCCAATTTGGAAGTGACCCAAATTAGGGTCGACAATGAAGCAACCAATGTCATCCCGGCTCAAGCCCATGCGCGTTTCAATATTCGCTTCAACGATATTCACACGCCGGCCTCTCTGGAAGCGCGCGTAAAAGCGCATTTGGATGCGGTGACCCAAGAGCGTGGTGGGGCCTACACACTTAAAATGATTGCCAGTGGGGATGCATTTTTGACGGCACCCGGACGCTTGAGTACGCTGATTTCAGACGCTGTGGCAAAAACCATTGGGCGCACACCGGAACTTTCTACAACTGGCGGCACGTCTGATGCGCGATTTATCAAAAACCACGCGCGCGTTGTTGAGTTCGGCCTTGTTAGCCAGTCGATGCACAAGGTGGATGAAAATGCGAAGGTCGATGACATCCTCGCCTTGAGCGACATCTATGAAACTGTTCTTCGGGGTTATTTCAGTTAAGGTTCTCTATGCCCACTACAGGTGAAATCATCGCAGCCCTCATTGGTGTCTGGAAAATCGCCCGACGGGATCCCACAGCCATGCAGGGCTTTGAATTTAGTGCGGATGCGTTCTGGCGTTCATTTGCAGCGATTATTTTCACTATTCCATTCTATTTAGTTTTCATCACGGCAGAATGGCGGATGATTGCCGATGCGGGCGTGAGTGTGTCGAACAGCGTGCCGGAATATGCGTTGATCGAGCTGCTGTCCTATATGGCCTTTTGGGTGCTTTACCCACTGGCAATGATCGGCGTTTGCCGGGCCTTCTCTTTATCGGGAGCCTTTGCGGCCTACATCACCGTCTACAATTGGGCCTCGATTTTGGTTGCCGTCCTCATTTCGCCGCCTTACGTGCTTTACAGCCTAGGCATTGCGAGCGCTGAAACGGCTGCCTTTATGATCCTGATCGCGTTCATCGCGGCGTTGATGTACCGATGGCAAATTGCGCTCACCGTATTTGCGACAACACCTGCAGTTGCCGGTGCGGTCATTAGCGTTGAACTAGTGTTGGCCTTTGCCATCAATCTCACTGCCAGTGCGTTTCTTGAAATTGGAGCTTAGACCATGAGCGACTCACGACCGATTGGTGTGTTTGATTCAGGCATGGGCGGCCTGACCGTGCTGCGGGCCCTGCGTGACCGGATGCCAAACGAAAACCTCGTCTACCTCGGAGACACCGCACGACTTCCTTACGGCACAAAAAGCCCTGAGACAGTTACCGCATACGCCTTGCAAGCCACACGGCTGTTGATGGCGCACGATGTGAAAATGGTTGTGATCGCCTGCAATACTGCAAGCTCCGTAGCGCTGGGCCCTTTGTCCGACGATCTCGCCCCGCTCGGTGTCATTGGCGTGGTGGAGCCCGGAGCAAGTGCTGGCGTCGCAGCCAGCACATCGGGCCGCATTGGTGTTCTGGCGACAGAGGGAACGGTTCAAGGCGGCGCTTATCTTCGCGCCATCGCAGCACTTTCTCCCAAGGCACTCGTNCAACAACAAGCCTGCGCNGTGTTTGTGGCNTTAGCAGAAGAAGGATGGAGTGAGGGTGANATCGCAGAAGCGGCAGTGAAACGCTACCTTGCCCCTCTGTTTGAAGATGAAAAACAGGCACCCGACACATTGGTTTTGGGCTGCACGCATTTTCCCGTTCTGGCTCCAGTCATCGCCAAAATACTTCCGTCCTTGCCGGGCGGCATGTGCGTCACACTGGTGGACAGCGCCGCGACAACAGCTGACACTGTCGCAAAGACCCTAGACGAACAAAACCTCTGCAACGAGGCTACGCAAGTGGGTGTCGAGCATTTTTTAGCAACAGACGCACCAGAACGTTTTGCCAGGCTTGGCGGATTGTTTTTTGGAAAACAAATCGAAACAAATCAAGTCGAGCTGGTGGATTTNAGACCTTCTCATTAAGACGCGACGCCCTCGGGCTTTTTGCCATAGGTCACATGGGTAAGATAAAGCCCATCAGACGGCGCAACAGGTCCACAGCATGTGCGGTCAGCAGCTTTAAGCGCCTTCTCCAAATCCGCCACCGACCATTTTCCCTCGCCCACTAACTTTATCGACCCCACTATGGACCTCACTTGATTGTGCAGGAAAGATCGCGCGCGGCAGACCACTTCAATTTCATCCCTATATTGGGAGACATTGATCTCATCCAATGTTCGCATGGGGGAATTGGCTTGGCAGTGCATGGCGCGAAAAGTCGTGAAATCATGATGACCCACAAGCACCTGGGCCGCATGATGCATGGCCCCGGCATCCAATGGGGCTCGCACGCCCCAGACTTGGCCCACGTCCAGGGTTAGAGGCGCTTGGCGGTTGACGATGCGATAGAGATAATGACGCTGCGTCGCATCAAAGCGCGCATGAAATTTTTCGTCCACAAGCTCCGCACTCAAAACCGCGATCGGGTGTGGCTTTAAATGAAAGTTGATGGCACCGCGTACCTTGTCCGCAGGATCGCCTCTTTCAATATCTACATGGACCACCTGACCCAACGCATGAACGCCCGCATCGGTGCGCCCCGCGGCAACCATAGGCGCCGCTTCACCGCAATACCGGTGAATGGCTTTGGCAAGCGCATCCTGCACGGCGCCACCGTCACTCTGTGTCTGCCAGCCATTGTAAGAGCCGCCATCATATTCGACGATGAATTTATACCGTGCCATCAAACAAACTTCTCGCCAACATCGAGTGAGGCGCCACGCAAAAACTCTGCTGCACTCGCCCGACCTTTGCCAGCGCGCTGCACTTCAAGCAGGCGCAGAGCGCCCTTGCCGCAAGCGATAGTTAATTGATCATCTATCAAACAGCCAGGCTCCCCTGCCCCATCCACAGGCGTAGCCCGTAAGATCTTCACACGCTGCAACTTGCCTTTGTGTTCCATCTCAAACCAGGCCCCGGGAAAAGGAGACAGCCCCCGGATATGACAATCGAGTTCTGAGGCCGACCGTAACCAATCAATGCGCGCTTCGGCCTTGTCAATTTTTTTGGCGTAGGTAGCACCACCCTCAGCCTGCGTCTGCGCGGTCACTTCACCTGCAGCTAATGCTTCGACCGTTCGCACCACAAGCGGGGCACCCACCCGCGCCAGCTCATCATGAAGACTATCAGCGGTGGTATCGGGCAAAATCGGAACTGTCTCCGCAGTCAAGACGGGACCTGTATCCAATCCCTCGTCCATTTGCATGACCATGACGCCGGTCTCTTTATCACCCGCCATGATTGCACGTTGAATGGGGGCAGCACCGCGCCAACGTGGGAGGAGAGAGGCATGTAGATTAAGACACCCCAACTGAGGCGCATCAAGAATTGGCTTGGGCAAAAGCAAGCCATAGGCAACGACAATGGCTGCATCCAGTTGAAGGCCTGCGAATGCTTTTTGTTCTTCCTCTGACTTCAAACTAACCGGCGTGCGCACTTCAATTTCGTGAGCCTCTGCGAACTCATGAACGGGAGATTTTTTCAACTCCATGCCACGCCCGGCTTTGCGGGGCGGTTGCGAATAGACCGCAACGATGGTGTGACCCGCGTCAACGAGAGCAGATAGCACGGCAACAGAGATTTCTGGTGTGCCCATAAAGGCGAGGCGAAGAGGTTTTTTCATGGTCATTGCCGAGGTCATAGTCGGGGTCATGGGTCAAGAGGTAACGCGAGCAAGGCCAATCAGCCAGTGCTTTTTGCTATGCGAGCTCTTTTTCACGCAGGCGACGTTCTTTCAGCAATTTTTTCAAAATGCGGTCGCGTTTCAATTTCGACAGATAGTCGATGAATAAAACACCCTCAAGATGGTCCATTTCGTGCTGAATGCAGGTCGCAAACATGCCTTCGCAATCATGCTCACGAATTTCACCTTGATAGTCGAGATAGCGCAACCGGCATTTAGCAGGCCGCTCCAGTTCTTCGTAGAAATCAGGGACTGACAGGCAGCCTTCTTCATAGGCACGAAGTTCGCTGTCATCCGTGGAGACAATTTCCGGATTCACAAAGTACTGCGGATCAGGTTTTTCATCTTCATTGGCTAAATCCATGACAATCACCTGGATCGGCTCGCCGATCTGGATAGCGGCCAAGCCAATGCCGGGGGCGGCATACATGGTTTCCAGCATGTCATCCATGAGTGCTCGTAACGCATCATCTACCTTTTCAACAGGTTTTGAGACCTGTTTCAGGCGGGTGTCGGGCGCTGTGATGATCTGTCTTAAAGCCATGAGGGACGAAATAAGCCGGTCAGCCCGTCTCGTCAACCCTTTGGCAGCCAGACTTTGATCGTATTAGTCGCAGTTTTCCACGCAAACCTGACGTTCTGTCACCCTGCCGCCACATGAACTGTAACAAGCGTTAAAATGAACGATGCACTGGGAGCCAATATCTTCGCATTGATAATAGGAAGGTGAGCGTTCATAGGGCTTGCTTGGTTCTTCTGGCAATCCGGGAGCGCCTTCATACGTGCCATTTACGCGGTAGAAGCGCTGACGTGCTTTATCGGCCCGGTTTTTTTCGCGGTAGTATTGATCGACCTCATATTCGTAATTTTCCTGCGCACGCGCATTTTCATCTCGAACCCGTAAGTCTTCACGGTATCGGCAATCTGACTGCTCTGCTTGAGCACTGCGCCGACATTGATTTTGGCCCTGCTGGCATTGCGAAAGACACTGCATGCCACCCTGCTGGTTTGGCGGGAGGTAGTCATAATGCGTTTCGATAACGGGCCCGCAAGCACTCAAAAGAGCACCCAATCCGCCAATTGCGAACCATCTGCCTAGATTTTGCACGATGCCCATGATTTTCCCCTTATTTCGCAAGTACCCTTGCCGCAGATATGGCCTGCTCTGCCCGATCTGGTCAAGTGCCGCAAACGTGCAATTTCGGGTATAGTGGGCGCTTGGTGATTTGGATTGGACACGATGGACGCGACTTTTACTCTTTTGCTGGTTGGCATTGGCTTGGGCGCCTTGGTTGTTGGGTATGTTCTGGCCCAGCGGAGCAAAACCTCCGTGTTGGAAGTTGATCCAGCAGAAGCGCAAAAAGAAGCGCTGAAACAAGAGAATTTTGACCGCCAAATAGCGTCCCTTCTGGAAGCACAAAATCAGCTCACGGGCCGCCTCGCCACCATGCAGGACGGTCAGGTGACAGGACAACAAGCGCTCACGCAATCGTTGAATGAACGGCTGGATGCGGTGAGCCTGAAGCTCAATCAAAATTTGAGCGAGAACACGCAAAAGACGACACAGACTTTGAATGAGCGGCTGGACAAGGTGACCCAACAGATGGGCAAAAACCTCACCGAGAACTCGCAGAAAACACAAGAACATCTGGGGCAGCTCAATACGCGCCTTGNCCTCATCAACGAAGCGCACAAGAAGTTGGACGGCCTGACAACGGAAGTCGTGGGCCTGCAAGAGGTGCTCGGCAACAAACAAGCACGCGGGGCGTTCGGCGAAATCCAGTTGAACGATCTGGTGACCAACGCACTGCCACCCTCTGCCTATTCGTTTCAAACTCCGCTTTCTAACAAGAGCCGTCCGGACTGCTTGATCAAACTGCCCAATCCGCCGGGTTCCATTGCGGTCGACTCTAAATTTCCCCTCGACAGCTACCGTCGCCTTGTCGACGCCCCAGATGATGCGGCCAAACAGCTAGCCTCGCGGCAATTAAGAGCTGACGTGCTGAAACACATCAAGGATATTTCCGAGAAATACATTATTCCTGGCGAAACAGCTGAATCTGCGCTGATGTTTCTGCCCTCTGAAGCCGTCTATGCAGAATTGCATGCCCGCTTTTCAGACGTGGTGGAACAAGGATACCGTGCACGGGTCTGGATTGTCTCGCCGACCACATTGATGGCAACGCTCAACACGGTGCGTGCCGTTTTGAAAGATGCGCAGATGCGTGAACAGGCGCACGTCATTCAGGCGGAAGTAGGCAAATTGCTCGAAGACGTCGGACGCCTCGATGGACGTGTGGATAAACTCAAAAGCCANTTTGCGCTGGCCGAGAAAGACATTCGCGAGATTGAAACATCCACGAGTAAAATCTCACGCAAGGGNGAGCGGATAAAAGAAGTCGAATTAGAAGATCCGGCTCAACTTACCGCACCTGAGCCCACACAACAGAAATCTAAAAACCAGCCGGACCTGCTTGCCGGCGACTAAGCTAACTGGGGGATAAAATGGAAGCTCTTCAACAGGCTGTGGAAACGGTCAATGGCATTGTGTGGGGCGTGCCAATGCTCATTCTGATTGGTACCACTGGCGCCTTTTTAATGGCCGGTTTGTTATTCATGCCGCTGCGCAAACTTGTGCATGGTTTCCAGCTTCTAGTTGCTCCTGCGACCGCTGGTGAAGGCGACATTCCCCCTTTCAAAGCATTGATGACGGCGCTTTCGGCCACGGTTGGTACCGGTAATATTGCAGGTGTTGCCACCGCAATCTTCCTGGGGGGACCCGGAGCGATCTTTTACATGTGGGTGATTGCCCTCATTGGCATGGCAACAAAATATGCTGAAGCCGTTTGTGCCGTTACCTTTCGCGAAACAGATGCCCGCGGCAATCACGTTGGCGGACCGATGTATTACCTGAAAAATGGCGTGGGCAAGAAATTCCCGACGGTCGGCAAAACCCTCGCGCCTCTCTTCGCTCTGTTTGCAGCGATTGCTGCCTTTGGCATTGGTAATGGGGTCCAAGCAAACTCCGTTGCAGATGCGATGAGTTCAAGTTTTGGTATACCTCACCTCACCACTGGCATTGTCATGATGGCGATTGTTGCCGCTGTGCTGCTTGGTGGCATTCGACGCATTGGCGATGTTGCGGGCGCGCTCGTCCCCCTTATGATCGTGCTTTATGTCGGCTCTGCTCTCGTGATACTTGGGCTCAACGCAGAGGCCATTCCAGGCGCATTCGCACTCATCTTCTCCCATGCGTTTGAGCCTGCATCTGCCGCAGGCGGGTTTGCCGGGGCAACTGTTGCTGCCGCCATTCGCTTTGGTGTCGCGCGTGGGGTCTTTTCCAATGAAGCAGGTCTTGGATCTGCTGCCATTGCGCATGCAGCCGCAAAAACCAATGATCCGGTACGCCAAGGCCATATCGCAATGCTTGGCACCTTTATCGATACAATCATTGTCTGCACCATGACTGCGCTCGTTATCATCACATCGGGCTTGTGGACTTCCGGAGAAACGGGCGCGGCTTTGACAAGCGCTAGTTTTGCCCTCGCATTACCGGGGGGTGCGGAGATCGTATCTGTGGCCCTTGCGGTCTTTGCATTCACCACTATTCTTGGCTGGTCCTATTATGGTGAACGGTCTGTTCAATATCTTTTGGGCGACAAAGCCATTGTGCCCTACCGTGTGATTTGGATCGTCGCGATCCCTGTTGGCGCCACAATCAATCTCGGTTTTGTCTGGCTCTTGGCAGACACGCTCAACGCCATGATGGCGATCCCGAACCTGATCGGGCTGATCATTCTTGGACCGATGGTGTTCCGGGCCACAAAAGAATATTGGGCGCGCGGCGGCAAAAGCCTTGAACCAGAATCACAAAGCGCGGATTGAGCTATGGTTCGTCGATTTTACTTTTTAGCAATGGTGGCGGGAACTCTCCTGCCACTATCACAATTCCTGCCTTGGCTTTCGACGCACGGCATCGACCCGACACTCTTCATGGAGGAGCTATTTGCGACCCGCATAAGCGCGTTCTTTGGGATTGATGTGATCGTGTCCGCGTTGGCGCTCATCCCCTTCATATTGATTGAAGGACGGCGCATTGGCATGNGCTCATTGTGGACGCCTATTNTCGGCACTTGCCTCATAGGTGTGTCGTGTGGCTTGCCGATGTTTCTTTATCTACGTGAAGCACGCCTTGAAGCCATGAAAGGCACTGCTGTCGACCGAATAGTCTAGATATTTACGGAGGTACGGACGGCGGAAGAAACGCCGTCCGACCAAAGTGCCCATTATCGAAGGGCTTGGACTATTTTTGAAGACGCCTCGCGAATTGCATCACCCATCCCATTTTCTGAAGACATGGGGTGCGAAGCAGATTCACCGCCTACAACGAATGCACGGGCAATTGCGCCGTTTGATTTATCTATCAACTTCACGTTTGCACTCAACGAATTTGATCCTGCAAGTACCCCTAGAAAGATCCGTGCACCCTGGGAAACTTCGCTGATGCCTGAGAGAGCAACCGACAATTCATAGTCAGCTGGCTTGGATGGAGGCACAATTTGATCAAACAGCCCCTGACTTACTAACTGGCCGAATAACCGGGACCGGATCTCTTCAGCTGCTTCAAGAGATTCTGAATCACTGGGAGATGTAACGGTCAACGCTGCTACACTATTTGGACGAATTTGTTGGTTATTGGATTGTGTTTGCTGAAGTGTTCCTGTTGAACTACAGGCAGCTAAAACGAGTGCCGATAGCAACAAACCTGTGCGAATGAAAAACTTGGACAATGTATCTCCCCTACTCATTTATGATTTACGACGGCTGTTAACATGCGTGAAGGCAAGGGTGGGTGCAATGTTGTTTTTATAGTGAGATGAAAAATGTATGTTTAAACCGGGCGTCTGGACTTCATGGCAGCAGTCAAAGTGCCATCATCAAGATAGTCCAGCTCGCCGCCAACTGGTACGCCGTGCGCCAACCGTGTGACNGCCACGCCTGTGTCCACAAGACGATCCGTGATGTAATGCGCCGTGGTTTGCCCGTCCACTGTGGCGTTGGTTGCCAGCACAATCTCAGTGATCGCAGCCGTCGATGCGCGGTCAATTAGCGATCCAATGGTCAGCTCTTCAGGGCCAATGCCATCAAGTGCTGACAGTGTGCCACCCAAAACATGATAGCGGCCTTTATGCGCGCCTGCGCGTTCCAACGCCCAAAGNTCGCCCACATCTTCCACTACGCACAAGCCTGTTGGCTCCCGGCGCGGATCACGACAAATGCCACATGGGTCCTGGGTATCCACATTGCCACAGGCGCTGCAGATCACTGCTTTCTCAGCCGCATCGGCCATCGCCATCGCGAGCGGCTCCAACAATGTTTGTTTCTTTTTCACAAGGTGGAGAACCGCACGTCTGGCGGAGCGGGGCCCAAGGCCTGGCAATTTGCCAAGCAGTTGGATCAGACGTTCGATCTCTGGGCCAGATTGCGAGCCGCTCATAAAGTATCCAATTGAAATTCTGCGTGTTTAAGCGTGGGCACTCTAGAGACCGAAATTCATGCCAGGTGGCAAAGGCATGCCGCCTGTCAGATCTTTCATGCGATCAGCGACAACATGTTCCATCTTTGCTTTTGCATCGTTGAACGCGGCGACAATGAGGTCTTCCAGAATTTCAGCTTCATCCGGCTTGGCAAGGCTTGGATCTACATGAATACGGCGCGCAATGCCGCGCCCTGTAAGGGTCACGGTAACAAGCCCCGCACCGGCAGAGCCCTCTATTTCCATATTCTCAAGCTCAGCTTGCATTTCAGCCATTTTCGACTGAAGGCCGCGCGCCTGCTTCATGATGTCAGTTAGATTTTTCACTCGCTGTCCTCATCTTCGACGATTTCACCTTCGGCAATGCCGACACCCAATAGTTCAGGTTCGATGATATTTTTAATGGTCGCCCCGGGAAAGATTTCCAAAGCCGCCTTCACAAGCGGGTCCTTTGACACTTCGGCGCGCAGCTCATCTTGCCGCGTTTGTTTCTGGTCACGCAGCGTGGGCGCGCCNNCCGCCTTTGANATGGAAACGAGCCACCTGTCGCCCGTCCATTGCTTCAGGCGCTCTGCCAACGTCGCAGCCACTGAGTTGTCACCGTTAACGACATTGACTTCGATGCGGCCTTTTTCAAAGTGAACAAGACGCAGGCCAGATTCCAACATGTGCGCGAGACGAATATCGCGCTGGGCTTTGGCGTAGCTAATAATATCTTGATAGGCGCGAAACACAGGTGTGCTTCGAGGCGCCGTTNCATCGCTTGGGCTGGCGTCTATTGAGCCAACCGCAACCGTTGATCCACCACCGGCAACCCGGCTGGCCCGCGCGCCACCAGAGGAAGTGCTACCTGAAGGTGCGCTACTTCCAGCTGCCGTCGGCGCAGGTTGATCTTTTAATTTCGCAACCAGTTCTTCCGGCGAGGGTTGATCGGCCACATAGGCCAGACGCACCAAAACCATTTCCGTGGCGGCGATCGGCTTTGCAGCGCCCTGTACTTCGGCAATGCCTTTCAACAGCATTTGCCACGTGCGCGACAGGACACGCACTGGCAACGCGCTGGCCATTTCCTGGCCTCGAACACGCTCGGTCTCGGTGACCGTCATGTCTTCTGCGGCGCTCTTGGCAAGTTTCAACCGCGTCAACCAATGGGTGAGCTCAGCTAAATCCGACAGGATGACCGCTGGATCAGCACCGGAATCATATTGATCACGCAGTTCAGCCAACGCCGGGGCAATCTCGCCCTTCATCACCAGATCAAACAGGTCAAACACGCGGGCACGGTCNGCCAGACCCAACATGTCGCGCACATCGACCTCGCCAATGGTTCCAGCACCATGTGCAATTGCTTGGTCTAAAAGAGATAGTCCATCGCGTGCAGAGCCTTCGGCCGCGCGTGCCAACATGCCCAAAGCCGCGTCGTCAATGGTCGCGCCTTCTTTGTCTGACACTTTTTTCAGCAGGCCTGCAAGCTCTGCAGAACCGAGACGGCGCAAGTCAAAACGCTGACAGCGCGACAGTACCGTCACGGGTACTTTGCGGATCTCAGTTGTGGCAAAAATGAACTTCACATGTTCGGGCGGTTCCTCAAGCGTCTTCAACAGGCCATTGAAAGCTGCCTTAGATAACATGTGGACTTCATCGATGATGTAGACTTTATAACGCGCGCTCACAGGATTATAACGCACGCTTTCAATAATCTCGCGAATGTCGTCAATGCCGGTGCGCGAGGCCGCATCCATCTCCAACACATCTTGATGGCGCGATTCCATAATCGCTTCGCAATGCTCACCGAAATCATGCAGTTCGATAGTGGGCCTGTCGCCCTCAGCTTTTGAATAATTGAGGGCGCGGGCCAGAATACGCGCGGTCGTGGTTTTGCCGACACCGCGCACCCCGGTCAGCATGAACGCATGGGCAATGCGCCCACTCTCAAACGCATTGGAGAGCGTGCGCACCATGGCTTCCTGACCAACCAGGTCATCAAATGTTGTGGGGCGGTATTTTCTAGCAAGAACACGGTAGCCCGTGTCGGGAACAGTCGCGTCGCCGCCTAAAAGATCAAAGCCGGGCTCTGTTTTTGGGTCTGGCACATGAGCGGGAGCGTCGTCAGCGAGATCATCCATGTCTGCTCATGCCCACCGCAGTTGTTGTGCCCAATTCCCTCAAAGCAGCCAAAGGTGTGAAACGTCACCTTCTAGCGGCAAAAAAAGAGGTGGGAGGCTGGAACAGAGACCCGAGTAGGGCTCGTTACGGCTGCTTCCTTCCAGATCTGACCGGGTTGGCGAGAAACTCGTCCACCGCCAACCTCCCGGGGCACTATATCAGGGTTTGAGAGGAAAATGGCAAGGGAAGATGGGACAAGTTTTGCCTTCCAGATGCGATCTTTGCATTTTTCGCTCTGTATGCCACTTTGCCGCCCATCGACATTTCTGAATTTCCCCACATTGGAGGCGGGCCCTTATGGCGTTAGAGGCTAATCCGAACATTTTTGCCAATAATCCACTCGACCGGGCTGGCCATCGCCGCACGGACCCAGAATGGATGAAGGAACAGCTGGCAAACAGCGCCAGCCTGGCTGTGCCGCTGTGGAACCTGAAACCTTTGATTCTGCCTGAAATGGAAAAAGGCAGTGGCAAAGACGTGGGCTGGTTGCCCGTGGACATGGTGCGCGCTGCCGCACCTGAAGGCACAACCGTGTTTTTAGGCATCAACAAACGGGGCAAACCGCTGTTTTCCCATGATGTGACGAGCCTCAAAGACCCAGAAAACGATGGGCCCCTCAAAGGCCTTGGCGGATTTGAAGACTTGCGCGCCGTGGGCATGATGGGCGAATTGCCNGGATCAGAGCTTGCNATCCTGGCACAGGCCAAAGCCATGATCGACTGGCATGCCCGTCACGGTCATTGCGCTGTATGTGGCGCCCGAACAGACGTTGCAGAAGCTGGCTACAAACGCGCCTGCCCTTCGTGCAAAGCAGAGCATTTTCCACGCACAGACCCGGTTGTCATTATGCTTGCCACACTTGGCGACAAAGCCTTTTTGGGACGCCAAAAGATCTTCCCCAAAGGCATGTATTCAGCGTTGGCTGGGTTTGTTGAACCAGGTGAAAGCATTGAAGAAGCAGTGGCCCGCGAGCTGGATGAAGAAGCCGGTCTTTCCATTAATTCCGTGCGCTACCATTCCACACAGCCATGGCCGTTTCCCTCATCGCTTATGATCGGCTGCATTGCAGAAGCCACGAGCGAAGAGTTCGAGATCGACGGTATTGAACTGTCAGGTGGCAAATGGTTCACCCGCGACGAGCTTGCCGCTGCCATTGCAGGCAAAGGTGACGGATTTTTTGTGCCACCGGCATTCGCTATCGCACATCATCTTGTGAAAGCATTCGTTGAGGGCTGGTAGCCCCTGACACCCCCCGGCCATACTTAATTCGCGTTTATGAGCTTCGGCATGAACCACATGGGCCAAGCCATCAAGATGAGGTTGGGTATCCACCAGCTTGGATCAAAATCGCCAAGGATTGCCCAATAAGCAACGGCCATAAGGCCTGCGCAAAACGTGAGGGCGGCTGACACGAGTGTCACGCCGTACCAACGCTCATCACCGCGCGCAAACAAAAACGCCGCATAAATCCCCAGCACTGAAAAAATGGCATCGAGGGGAAAGAATGACCAGTTCCAGGCCACGACCAGTGGGTCGTGATAATCTTTGAAAAGATAGGCGTCTGGCACACTCAGCAGACCAATGGCCACGAGCGCGGTCACAAACCAATAGGTCAGCAACAAGATGTCTGTCCCCAACATCCAGGGTCGCATTTTTCGGAACAAAATTGACTGTTCACGCGTCGTAACTGTTTCTGACAATGCAAATCCTCCCACGGCAAGCATGACAGATGGGGATTGCTGCCAAAAA
>JGI24723J26617_10001314_pt1 | contig 22093 bp, 18 predicted proteins | sample Cruoilmetagenom6_FD_26617 | JGI IMG/M metagenome (IMG submission 26617)
AAAGATGGCGAAGGTCCAGGTGATGGTCCTGGAGATAAAGGTGATTTAGATGGAAGTCCGTATGCACCTTACAAAGGTACACCAGGTTCTGGAAATGGAGGAGTAGGTTATGGGTTAAACGGAAGGGGTAAACCTAATTATGTAATGTTTGATGGTTGTGAAAATGAATACGGATTAATAGTTGTCGATATTGTTGTTAACAGAAGCGGTCAAGTTATTGAAGCAACACCAGGAGCAAAAGGAAGTAACAATGCAACATCTTGCTTAAAAAAGCAAGCAGAAAAAATAGCCAAGTCTTATAAATGGCCAGCAGATTCGAAAGCACCTGCACGACAATATGGTAAAGTAAGTGTGAACTTTACTCCTACAAATTAATGAACTATCAAGAGACTGTCAATTGGATGTTCAAGCAGCTGCCTATGTATCAGAATCAAGGTAAGACTGCTTACAAAGTCGATTTATCAAATACATTTCTTTTATCAAAACATTTAAACCATCCTGAACAGCATTTTAAAAGTATTCATGTTGCTGGAACTAATGGTAAAGGTTCAACTAGTCATATGTTAGCTTCAGTACTTCAAGAATCTGGATATAAAGTAGGATTATATACATCGCCACATTTAAAGGATTTTAGAGAGCGAATTAAAATCAATGGCAAAGAAGTAAGTAAGCAGTTTGTTATCAGTTTTATTAAACGAAATCTAACTTTTTAGAGAGAATCAGTTATCCTTTTTTGAGATGACTGTTGGAATGGCTTTTGATTATTTTAAGAAACAAAGTGTAGATGTCGCAATTATTGAAGTCGGATTAGGTGGTCGATTAGATTCAACGAATATAATAACTCCAGAAATTTCAGTCATTACAAATATTGGTTTAGATCATTTACAATTCTTGGGACATACCTATGAAGCCATTGCGACAGAAAAAGCGGGTATAATTAAATCAACAATACCTGTAGTTATTGGTGAGACGCAACAAGAGACAAAAGAGGTGTTTTTGAGAATTGCTAAAAACAAAACTGCAGAAATTTATTTTGCCGATCAACTCATAACGCAACATTATAAATGTGATTTAAAAGGGAATTATCAAAAGCATAATATTAAAACGGTAGTGCAAACTATTAATGTTTTAAATAGTCTAAAAAGATTTTTCGTTTCTAACGAACATTTAAATTACGGACTTAAAAATGTTGTAAAGAACACTGGTTTAAAAGGGCGTTGGCAAATATTACAGGAACACCCTAAAGTTATTTGCGATACAGCTCATAACAAAGAAGGTTTGTCTTATGTGTTAAAGCAATTGCAAAATGAAGAATTCAATGAGCTTCATATGGTATTTGGAGTGGTTAACGATAAAGATTTAGATGCAATATTAACTATATTACCAAAATATGCTACATATTATTTCTGTAAACCTAATATTCCTAGAGGTATGGATGCAAATCAACTTAAAGTTGATTTTTTAGAGAAAGGATTTTTTGGAGATAGTTATGATTCAGTAAATGAAGCACTTAATTCGGCTTTGCAAATGGCAAAAACAGAAGATGTAATCTATATTGGAGGTAGTACTTTTGTTGTTGCAGAAATAATTTAATTTTTTTTATAAAAAGCTTTTGTCAATTAAAAATCTAGACTATATTTGCATTCCAATAATGGGGCGCGTAGCTCAGTTGGTTCAGAGCACTTGGTTTACACCCAAGGGGTCAGGGGTTCGAATCCCTTCGCGCCCACAACTATAAAAAGTCCGCATTTAATGCGGACTTTTTAGTTTTTAATAATTGGGTCATTAACTCAGTTGGTTCAGAGTGTTACCTTGACAGGGTAGAAGTCACTGGTTCGAATCCAGTATGACCCACTTCGTATAATTATTATAGGGAGTCTAAAATTCTTTCTAAAGCCATTCCTCTNGAGCCTTTTATAAGGAAATATTTATGCTTTAAATTTGAATTAGCTAATTCGTTTTTTAAATCTTCAAAAGTCTGAAAACGTAATATNTTGTTGGTGTTGCTTTTTGTTTTAAAAAAGTTGTCTCCTACTAAATAAACTTGGTCTATATTAAATTTTTGTGTGTAATCTGAAATAGATTGATGCTCAGTTTCAGCATCTTTACCCAATTCAAACATGTCTCCAATAATAGCTACTTTTTCTGATTCTTTTAGACTTCCAAAGTTATCTAAAGCAGCCATCATACTTGTTGGATTTGCATTGTATGCATCAAGAATAATCTTATTAGAATTTTTCTCAATAATCTGAGAACGATTATTAGTAGGGATGTAGTTGGTAATGGCTTTAGATATGGAACTATCATCAACTTTTAAATACAATCCAATAGCTATTGCTGCAGCTATGTTATTGTAGTTATAAGCTCCAGTCAAATGTGTTTGAAGTGTAATACTGTTAAATTTTAGATTAATGAAAGGTTGTGCACTTAGCATTGACATATTTGAACCAAAAAGAACAGTTTTGTTATAGTCTCCAATTTGTTCAATTTGTTTTGAATCGTTTTCATTAATAAAAACAATTTTATCATTTAATTTTAGATGATCATATAGTTCTGATTTTCCTTTTATAACACCTTCAATACTGCCGAAGCCTTCTAAATGAGCTTTTCCAAAATTGGTGATTAAGCCATAATCAGGTAATGCAATATTTGATAAAAATTCTATTTCTTTTTGATGATTTGCTCCCATTTCAACAATGCCAATTTCAGTGTTTTTAGTGAACTCAAGTATGGTTAATGGGACTCCAATATGATTATTTAGATTTCCTTTGGTAGCNGATGTATTATAAGTTGTAGATAGAACAGCATTAATCAATTCTTTGGTTGTTGTCTTACCATTGCTTCCTGTTAATGCTATAATAGGAATGTTTAAAGCTTTTCTATGATATGTAGCCAAATGTTGTAATGTTTCTAATACATTATCAACTAAAATACAATGCTCATGTGTGTTGTATTGGACTTCATCAATAACAACAAATTGAGCACCTTTTTTTAGAGCTTCTAAAGCAAATGTATTTCCATTAAAATTATCTCCTTTAAGTGCGAAAAACAGACATCCCGAATCTATTTTTCGAGTATCTGTAGATATGGAACTGCACTTTAAAAATCTATTGTAGAGTTGTTCTATTGTCATGAAATAAATTTAAATAAAAAAGTCCTAACGATATTGTTAGGACTTTTATTTTTATTGAAAATAAATTCTAGTTTCTTTTTTTGCCTCCTTGAGATTTAGAACCAACTCTAGACATTGCACATCTAAATCCAATATAGTCTGTAGCCATATCTTGTGGGAAGTATCTACGTTGAGCAGGATCAATCCAGTATGCTCTATCTCTCCAAGAACCACCTTTATAAACTCTTACTTCATCATTAATCATAGACGTTCTTTGATTTGATGTGTCATATTCTCTTAAAACTTGACCTGTAGAATCTCTTTCTATATTATGCTTTGGTGAGTTATACATTTTTCTAGTCATAGTAGCTTCAGAATCTTCTCCTTCTTCTTCGTCAAAGTTGGTAGCGTAATTTCTAGATGATCTAATATCACCATCTCTGAAGTTTCTGTTATCACTTCTATCAAAGTTTGTTCTTAAATAAGTTTCATCTTCATCAATAGCTACCTGTAATATTTCTCCTGGTAAATTTCTTGCGACTACTTGACCATTACTTAAAGTGTCATATACTATATCATCAGGAGTAACAACTTTAACAGTTCCATCTTCATTGATAGCATTTTTAGTATAAACATTACCTCTATAGTAGTTAAAGTCACTAAATTCATCATCAACAATTGGACGATATACATCAGCTACCCATTCAGCAACATTACCAGCCATATCATATAAACCATAATCATTAGGCTCATAGCTCATAACTTGTGCTGTAATATCAGCTCCATCATCAGACCAACCAGCAATTCCACCGTAATCACCTTTTCCTTGTTTAAAGTTTGCTAATTGATCTCCTCTAGTTTTTCTTTTTCCAGAACGCGTGTACTGTCCATCCCATGGATATTTCTTACGACCTCTATATACATTAAAGCTTCTTAATTCACTCATACCTAAGGCAGCATATTCCCATTCTGCTTCAGTTGGAAGTCTATAGTCTGGTGAAATGATACCAGATTCTCTTCTCGCATATTGGTTAATTGTATCACCTGCAGCCGTAGTTTGAACTCTTTTTCTTGATTTTGCTGGATTTATAATACTATCATTTCCACCATAAGTTAATGTAGGCGCATTAATATAAGTATCAGTACTGAAATTACTGTCAGCAGAAGACGTTAAATGAGAATCTCTCTCTAAATACCCAGCGTTTTGAAGATCCATCTCTGCAACTCTATCAGTTCTCCAATTTGCAAATTCAACAGCTTGAATCCAGCTTACACCTACTACAGGATATTCTCCATATCCAGGATGACGTAAATAGTTCTCAGTCATCATTTCAGCATAACCTAATCGGTTTCTCCATACTAATGTATCTGGTAAAGCACCTTTGTATATTAATCTGTAGTTTTCTTCTTCTGGTGGATATGTTCTTTTAATCCAATCAAGATATTCTGTATACATCTTGTTTGTAACTTCAGATTCATCCATATAAAACGATTGAATGTGTTGTTGATTTGGAGTGTTATTCCAATCATGCATTACATCATCTTGAACTTTACCCATAGTAAATGTTCCTCCTTCAACAAACACTAAACCAGGACTTGTTTCTTGTTCTTGGAACTTGTCATTATATTGAAAACCACCATTTTTATCGTTAATTTTCCATCCTGTTGCTCTAGAGCTATTCTTGTTTGAAGAATTTCTACTACAACCAACAATTGTTAAAGATATCATTAGGGCTAATAGTATCCTTAGGTTTAAGACGTTTTTCATATCCATACTTTTAAGTAAGCTAATTAAATTTTAGAGACGCAATATAGCAATTTAAGGCAAAATAACAACATTTTTTGATAAATAGATTTAAAAAAAGTTGCATTTCATCCTGCTTTTTATGCAATATAACGGACTTTTACTCAGTTAATCGATGTATTTTGACTTTAATAACGGTTGATTAAATCAAATATTGTTGTAATTTTGAATAAAAAATTGAAATACTATAATAACATGGTCTTATGGCCGTTATTTGTACTATGAAAAAACTGTTACTTATATTTTTTATTGTGTGCACTGTTTTGGGTTTTGCTCAACAAAAACAATTTGTAATTCAATGGGATGGCACAACTACTTTAGAAACATCGTCTTTTAAAGTTGAGTTACCAGCTTTTAATAAAGAAAATTTTAACTATAGTGATTCAGAAGGATTATTTTATATTTCTCAATGGGAAATTAGCACATTATTAAATGAAAGATCTCTTGTGCTTTCTAATGTGTCTTATTCAAACATTTCAATTAGTGAATTAAAAGGATTGTCTAAAGACTTAATCCCTAAGGAGCCAAAAGTTAAGTTGTCTAATTCTATTGATAGAGACAAAGCTTATGCTTTTCTTAAAATTAGTCCTATTATTAATGATAACGGAGTTTTTAAAAAAATTACATCCTTTACCATAAACTATTCAACAGGTTCTTCTTCTTTGAATAGAAATGCATTAAGCTCCCAAGAGATTGTTAATTCTGTTTTGAGTTCTGGTAGTTGGAGACGTTTTTATGTTAGGAATTCAGGTGTATTCAAAATTTCAAAAAGTTTCTTAGAGAATATTGGTGTTAATACAGATGTAGATCCTAGAACAATAAAAATATATGGAAATGGAGGAGCAATGCTTCCAATGCCAAATGATGAATTTTATCCGATTGACCTTGAGGAAAATGCTATAAAATTTGTTGGAGAAAATGATGGTGTATTCAATGATGGAGATTATATCTTATTTTATGCTGAAGGACCAACTGGGAATGTGCAAGAAGGAAGTATCAACACTAATATTAACCCTTATACAAATAAAGCTAATTACTATGTTACATTTGGAGGTTCTTTCGGGAAGCGCATTGAAATCAAAGTACAGCCTAGTGACAATCCAGATTTCAGTATAGATACGTTTCAGGATTATAAATTTCACGAGATTGATGAGTATAATATTGCTAAACTAGGAAGACGTTGGTTTGGAGATCGTTTTGATATAGAAAATGAAAAAACTTTTACTTTTAATTTTCCAAACTTAGTTACTTCAGAGCCGGCAAAACTAAAAGTTTATGCAGCTGCTGTATCTGAGGTTTCAACATCTATGGGGATTAAAGTCAATGGAATAGATGTTGCAACTATTTCACCTAGTATACTTACAGATGGGATTTTAGCAACAGGAGCTTCTCATGTAGGAGATATTCAACTAACTTCTGAAGAAGTTAATGTAAATTTAAAATATAACAATGGTGGTAATCCTTCTTCTTTAGGGTATTTAGATTATTTATCTATTGAAGCAACTCGAGGCCTAACATATGTCGGTGGACAATTACGTTTTAAAAATAATATTGTTGAAACTACAGAGGGTATTGTTGAGTATGTATTGTCCAATTCATCTAATGTGAATGAGATTTGGGATATTACAGATAAATATAATGTTGAAAGCATTCCAAATTCCAATCAAGATTCGAACTTTAGTTTTAAAGCGATTTCAGGAAGTCTAAAAGAATATATTGCTTTTAATAATCAAAGTCTTTTAGAGCCTTTAAGAGATGCAAATTCATTTGTAAGGAATCAAGATATCAAAGGAACTATTTTTAAAAATAGCCAAGGAGAATTTCAAGATGTAGATTACATCATTATTACTCCAAATAATATGTCGTCTCAGGCAGAACGACTTGCAGATATTAATAGGCAGCAGTATGACTTAAACGTTAAAGTTATAACATTAGGACAAATTTATAATGAATTTAGTTCAGGTAATCAAGATATAGGAGCTATAAGAAATTTGGTGAGATATGTTTATCATAATGCAAGTACACCAGATAAACGATTGAAGTATTTGTGCCTTTTTGGAGATGCATCTTTTGATTATAAAGATCGAATATCAAATAACACAAATATTGTGCCTACTTGGTTTTCATATGATAGTTTTAGTTTGAGAACTTCTTTCGTGTCTGATGATTTTTATGTTATGATGGATGATAATGAAGGTGATATGGGTGTTTCTAATAGAGCAGATATTGCCGTAGGTAGAATTCTAGCAAATAATCCACAGCAAGCAAAGCAATTGGTTGATAAAATACAAGAGTATTATTCAGAACTTTCTTTTGGAAGCTGGAGAAACAATATTTTAATGATTTCTGATGATGTTGATGAAGGAAGCTTTGAAGGAGATCTTCAACAAACTACAGATAATATTGCTAATATAATTACACAAGAAAAACCATTTTTAAATGCTATAAAAATTCATTCTGATGCATTTCTTCAAGAATCTTCTTCGGCTGGAGAACGATATCCGCAGGTAAATAAAGAAATAAGAGATGCTATTGATGTTGGAGCGTTGGTTGTTAATTATTTTGGACATGGAGGCGAAGATGGTTTGGCATCTGAACGTATTTTTGATAAAAATGATTCCCAAGAAGTTTCTAACGCGTGTAAGTATAATTTATTTATAACAGTTACTTGTGAATACACCAAATTTGATGACCCTTTAAGGCAAACTGCAGGAGAGTTTACCTATTGGAATACTAAAGGAGGTGCTATTGGATTAATAACAACAACACGTCAAATTTATGTGAGTCTTGGTCAATCGTTTAATGTTATAATGGAACCTTATCTATTTGCATTTGGATCTAATGAGTACCCATCTGCAGCAGAAGCATTACGTCAATCAAAAAATGATCCTGGTATTAGTGGGAATAGTCAAAAGCCTTTAGTGTGGTATATTGGAGATCCAGCTATGAAATTAACTTTTGCTAAACCAGATGTGCGATTAACTAAAATTAATGATGTAGCAGTTGGTGGAGATACAGATGTGCTTCAAGCTCTTGGAAGAGTGAAGTTATCTGGTGAAGTGGTTAATGAATCTGGTAATTTGTTGTCTGATTATAACGGTATATTAACAGCAACCGTTTTTGATAAGGATATTGAAAGACAAACATTAAATAATGACAATCAGGTTAATGGTGGGCAGCCTATTATTATGGATTTTGAAACTTTAGGTGAAGTTATTTTTAAAGGACAGGCTACAGTTGCAAATGGACAATTTGAATTTGAGTTTGTCGTGCCTAGAGACATAGGGATTCCAGTTGGTCCTGGGAAAGTTAATTTCTATACAATGAGAACACTTCCTTTAGAAAATAGAGCTGGTTCTAGTTTCGATATACAAGTAGGAGGTATTAATGAAAATGCGGCTGAAGATAATGTTGGTCCTGTAATTAACTTGTTTATGAATGATGAAAATTTTGTTTCTGGTGGTATTACTAACGAGCAACCATCACTAATAGCAAAATTATATGATGAAAATGGAATTAATACGTCCAGTGGAATAGGTCATGATATTGTAGCCATTATTGATGGAGATGAAACGAATCCTTTTGTTTTAAATGATTATTATCAAGCAGATATTGATGATTATCAAAACGGAAAAGTGAGTTACCCTTTCAGAGATTTAGCGCCAGGCTTACATACACTGTCACTTAAAGCTTGGGATGTGTATAATAACTCATCAATAGCTGAAATACAATTTATTGTATTCGATAAAGATCAAGATTTAGTGATTGATAATGTTTTAAATTACCCTAATCCATTTATTGATTATACAGAATTTTGGTTTAATCACAATAGTCCTGATGCTTTAGACGTTTCAGTACAGATCTTTACAATTTCTGGTAAATTGGTTAGAACCCTTAATGGACAAACTAATGGAGGTAGTAAGGTGACAAGTTCATTATCAAAAGATATAGTTTGGGATGGTAGAGACGATTTTGGAGATAAAATAGGTAAAGGTGTCTACATTTATAAACTAAAAGTGAGATCTAATCGTTTAAATAAACAAGTTGAAAAAATTGAAAAACTTGTAATACTATAATAAAGATTTATATTTGCCTAATTGCTAGGTAACTTGAAATTACCAAAAAAGATAACTAATTACAGATGAAAAAATACATTTTAGCCCTTATAACAGTTTCACTTTTTAATATCTCAAATGCTCAAGAAACTACAATCATTCCTTATAATGATACAAGAGTAATCACTACTGGAGTTCCTTTCTTATTGATTGCTTCAGATGCGCGTGCTGCAGGTATGGGAGATCTTGGTGTTGCAACCTCTGCAGATGCGAACTCGCAACAATGGAACCCAGCAAAATACGCATTCTCTTTATCGAAATCTGGTATTGGAGTAAACTATACACCTTATTTAAGTAAGTTAGTTAATGATATTTTTCTAGGAAACATAACCTATTTTAATAGGTTAAATGAAGGTAGTGCTTTTGGCGTTAGTTTTAAATATTTTAGCCTGGGAGAGATTGAAATTGTACAAGATGAATTTTCAGAAGCCTTAATTGAACAACCAAATGAACTTACATTTGATGTGTCATATTCTTTGCGTTTAGCAGAGCAATTTTCTATGGCTGTAGCATTACGCTATTTGCGTTCAGATTTAAAAATCCAAGCAGTTGATGCTAATTCAGCTGCGGCAAGTTCTATAGGTGTAGATATTGCCGGTTACTACCAAAGTGAAGAAGAAGCTTATGATAGCTTTAATGGACGTTGGAGACTTGGTTTTGCAATTCAAAATTTAGGACCAAAAATCAAATATGATGATGGAGGTAGAGAAAACTTCTTACCAACAACCTTGAGATTAGGTGGCGGTTTTGATTTTATTTTTGATGAGTATAACAAGCTAGCTGTTACAGCTGAAGTTACAAAACTTTTAGTGCCAACGCCTCCAGAATTAGGAACAAAAATTGAATATATAGACGATAATGGTGATGGCGTTTATAACCAAAATGACGATACGCTTATTAGTTCAGAAGAAAACTACATTATCGCTGGTAAAGATAATAACGTAGGATTTGGTAAAGGAATTTTTCAATCGTTCGGTGATGCACCAGGAGGTTTTAGTGAAGAGTTAAGAGAATTCACGTGGTCCTTAGGAGCAGAATATACGTATCAAGATTCTTTTGCGTTTAGATTAGGGTATTTTAATGAAGCTGAAGATAAAGGAGCTCGTAAGTTTTTTGCTTTAGGAGCAGGATTTAAATACACCACCATAAATATAGATTTATCATACTTGTTCTCAGCATCAAAAGTGCAAAGCCCATTAGAAAATACATTGCGTTTTTCTCTTGTATTTAACTTTGGAGATAATGAATATGATGAATACTAGAATACAGTGTTAATTTCAAATAAAAAAACTATTGTTTCATTAAGCAATAGTTTTTTTGTCTAATACAACATCAAATGAAGGATATTAAAATAGAATCTATACTTACCGTTTATGATAACTTTAACGAGTTGCCTTCTNATATTGCTTCCTTAATGGAAAAAGCTATAGAAGCACGTAAAAAAGCTTATGCACCATATTCTAACTTTAGTGTTGGTNCAGCAATTTTATTAGATAATAATCAAATTGTAACAGGTAGTAATCAAGAAAACGCATCTTATCCTTCAGGATTATGCGCAGAGCGAACAGCAATTTATTATGCAGGAGCNCAATATCCTGATGCTACGATTGTGAAAATGGCAATAATTGCAGGTTCAAGAGTCAATCAAACCATTACNCCAATACCTCCTTGTGGTGCCTGTAGGCAGGCTATTGCTGAGTATGAAGTAAAACAAGAATCTCCTATTGAAATTTATTTTATGGGAGAAACAGGTAAAGTTGTAAAGTCTAATTCACTAGCAAATCTATTACCACTTGGATTCGATAGAAGTTTCCTATAACGATTTCGTAATAAATTTTACGATTTTCGGTTTTTTCATTACTATCTAAAGTGTTACTTTTGCTATTCGTTTAAATAATTAACGCTACCAATGCAAAAAATAACAAAAGAAGTTTACCTTAAATGGTATGAAGACATGTTGTTCTGGAGAAAGTTTGAAGACAAACTTGCTGCTGTATATATTCAACAAAAAGTAAGAGGATTTCTTCACTTATATAACGGTCAAGAAGCTGTCCTTGCTGGAGCACTTCACGCAATGGATCTTACCAAAGACAAAATGATTACTGCGTATAGAAATCACGTACAACCAATTGGAATGGGAGTAGATCCTAAACGAGTGATGGCAGAATTGTACGGCAAAGCTACAGGAACCTCTCAAGGTCTTGGTGGTTCAATGCACATATTCTCTAAAGAACATCGTTTTTATGGTGGTCATGGTATTGTGGGAGGCCAAATTCCTCTGGGTGCAGGAATTGCATTTGGAGATAAATATCATGGAGTAGATGGTGTTACTTTATGTTGTTTTGGTGATGGAGCAGCTCGTCAAGGGTCACTTCACGAAACATTCAACTTAGCCATGCTTTGGAAATTACCTGTAGTGTTTGTTTGTGAAAATAATGGTTATGCGATGGGAACATCTGTAGAACGTACAGCAAACCATACAGAGATATGGAAACTTGGTTTAGGTTATGAAATGCCTTGTGGACCAGTTGATGGAATGAATCCTATTAAAGTTGCTGAAGCTTTTGACGAAGCGATATCTAGAGCTAGACGTGGTGATGGACCAACATTTTTAGAATTAAAAACCTATAGATATAGAGGCCATTCAATGTCTGATGCACAACACTATAGAACAAAAGAAGAAGTTGCAGAATACAAGAAAATAGATCCTATCACTCAGGTGAAAGATATTATCTTGGAAAAGAAATATGCAACAGAAGATGATATTAAAACAATAGATAAACGTGTAAAAAAACTTGTAAGTGAATGTGAGAAATTTGCTGAAGAATCACCATATCCTGAAAAGAATGTGATGTATGATGCAGTTTACGAACAAGAAGATTATCCGTTTATACAACACAAAATATAAGCTATGGCAGAAGTAATTAATATGCCTCGTTTGAGCGATACGATGGAAGAAGGAACTGTTGCTACTTGGTTGAAAAAAGTAGGTGACAAGGTTGAAGAAGGCGATATTTTAGCTGAAATTGAAACTGATAAAGCAACGATGGAGTTTGAATCTTTCAATGAAGGAACTTTACTTCATATTGGTATTCAGGAAGGTGAAACTGCAAAAGTAGATACGCTTTTAGCAATTATAGGTGATGAAGGTGAAGATATTTCAGGATATTTAAATGGAAATGCTTCTGAGGAAAAAGAGGTGGTTCAAAGCAATAGCGAAGAATCTCAGCCGACTACTACCCAAAAGGAAGCCTCAGTAAATGAAACCTCTCAAGAATTACCAGAAGGAGTAATAGTTGTGACTATGCCTCGTTTAAGCGATACCATGGAAGAAGGAACTGTGGCGACTTGGTTGAAAAAAGTTGGTGATGAAGTTGAAGAAGGTGATATTCTTGCAGAAATTGAAACGGATAAAGCGACGATGGAATTTGAATCCTTTCAATCAGGTACTTTATTACAAATTGGTTTACAAGAAGGAGAATCGGCAAAAGTTGATTCATTATTAGCTATAATTGGTCCTGCAGGAACAGATGTTTCTGATGTGGCTAAAAACTTTAAAGTTGAAGGTTCTGCTTCAGAAACAAAAAAAGAAGTAGCACCAAAAGCTGTGGAAGCAAAACCTGAAGCACCTAAAAAAGAAACCGTTGTTACTTCAAGTGTAATCGAGAAGCCTCAACCTTCAGTTTCAACTTCTAACGGAAGGGTATTTGTGTCACCTTTAGCTAAGAAAATGGCTGAAGAAAAAGGTATCAACTTATCTCAAGTTAAGGGTTCAGGTGAAAACGGAAGAATTGTAAAACGTGATATTGAAAACTTTACTCCTGCAGCTCAAACGGCTTCAGTTGGAAAATTTGTGCCTACAGGTCAAGAAGATTTTGATGAAGTACCAAATTCAAACATGCGTAAAGCGATTGCTAAAAACTTAGCAAAATCTAAATTTACAGCACCACATTATTACTTAAATGTGGAATTTGATATGGAAAATGCTATGGCATTTAGAGCGCAATATAATTCATTGCCAGACACTAAAATTTCTTATAATGATATGATAGTTAAAGCCTGTGCTTTAGCTTTAAAACAGCACCCTCAAGTGAACTCACAGTGGTTTGACGACAGAATGCAATTGAATAATCATGTGCACATTGGTGTTGCAGTAGCTGTTCCTGACGGATTGTTAGTGCCTGTTGTGCGTTTTGCAAATGAGCAAAGCTTAACACAAATAGGTGCTGCGGTTAAAGAATATGCTGGTAAAGCAAGAAACAAAAAATTGGCTTTAGATGAAATGGAAGGCAGTACATTTACTATTTCTAACTTAGGAATGTTCGGTATTGAGAGTTTTACATCAATTATCAATCAGCCAAATTCAGCAATTTTATCTGTTGGAGCTATTGTTTCAAAACCTGTTATTAAAAACGGACAAGTAGTTCCTGGAAATACAATGAAATTAACTTTAGCTTGCGATCACAGAACAGTAGATGGTGCAACTGGAGCTCAATTCCTTCAAACTTTGAAAGATTATATTGAAAATCCAGTAACAATGTTAGTGTAATTTTATACGCACGAAATTCTGAATTTATTTCAGAATCTCACTATATTATAATCCTGATTTGATTTTTTTCAAGTCAGGTTTTTTTATCTTTAAATCAAAATTAAAACACTATGAAATACATTTTATCTTTTTTCCTATTGCTGTCTATCCTTAGTTGTAAAACTGCAACAAAATCTGAACCAATTATAATTACTAGTGCTGAGCTTAAAGAAACTGTTAGCTATTTGGCTTCAGATGAATTACAAGGTCGTCATACAGGAAGTGAAGGTATTGAAAAAGCAGCAAGTTATATTGAATCTCAGTTGAAGTCTTTTGGCATAAAACCTTATTATGAAACGTATAGAGATCATTTTAAAATTGATAGCTTAGACGCTTTTAATGTTGTTGGTTTTATTGAAGGAACAGATGACAAGCTTAAAGATGAAGTTATTATTTTAGGAGCACATTACGATCATATTGGCTATGGAAAGGATGCTAAACGAAAAAGTAGAAAAGGTAATATTACAGAAACAGATTCTATAGCAAATGGAGCTAATGATAATGCTTCAGGAACAAGTGCTGTTATTGCTATGGCAAAATATTTTGGAACTAGAAAGAATAACAAACGTAGTATAATGTTTGTCTTGTTTTCTGCAGAAGAATTAGGATTGTTAGGATCAAAGCATCTAGCTAAACGTTTAGAATCTGAAAATATAAACCTTTATACTATGGTAAATTTCGAAATGATTGGTGTTCCACTTAAAGATCGCGATTATCAAGCCTTTGTGTCTGGTTATGACTTATCTAATATGGCAGATAAAATAAATGAATACACAGGTAGTAACCTTATTGGTTTTTCTGAAATTGCAAAGAAATATAATTTGTTCAGACAGTCTGACAATTACCCGTTTTACGAAACGTTTAAATTACCATGTCAAACCATAGCGTCATGCGATTTATCTAATTATGATTACTACCATCATTCAGATGATGAAATTAGCGAATTAGATTATGAATTTATGGCGAATTTAATCAATAAAACCATTCCTGCTATAGAGAAAATGAGTAATACATCAACTAAAGAAATTGTAATGCATGAGTCAGAGTAAAAATATAATCATTACAGGAACTAGTCGTGGTATTGGTTTCGAATTGGTGCATTTATTTGCCAATCAAGGTCATAATGTATTAGCATTATCTAGAAATGCGCAACCTGTTAATAATCTTCATTTTGATAATATAACGTCTTTTTCATTTGATTTATGTAAAGAGGAGGATTACAAAAAGGTAGAACAGTTTATTCAAAAGGAATGGAAGCATGTTGATATTCTAATTAATAATGCAGGATTTTTACTTAATAAACCATTTTCAGAAACCACGTTTAAAGATTTTTCAAAAGTCTATGAAACCAATGTTTTTGGTGTCTCAGAAATGACTCGAATTGTTTTACCATTAATGAAGAAAGATGGGCACGTAGTCACGATCAGCTCTATGGGAGGAATTCAAGGAAGTATGAAATTTCCTGGATTAGCGGCTTATAGTTCAAGTAAAGGCGCAGTAATAACACTTACTGAATTATTAGCCGAAGAATACAAAGAGACTGGTCCGCAATTTAATGTCTTAGCGTTGGGAGCTGTTCAAACTGAAATGCTTAAAGAAGCATTTCCAGACTATCAGGCGCCAACTTCAGCAAAAGAAATGGCAGAATATATCCAAGAGTTTTCGCTTAACGGAAACAAATATTATAACGGAAAAGCATTGCAGGTTTCTAATTCTACACCATAATATGTCTAAATATAAGTGTGTTATTTTTGATTGCGATGGTGTTTTAGTTGACAGTGAACCCATAGGGAATCAAGTTTTGGTCGATATGGCAAACGAATTAGGAGCCAATATAGATTTAGATTACGCTTATAAACATTTTAAAGGCGGAAAAATGCAATCTTGTGTCGATAAGATTTCAGAACTGATTAATCAGCCAATTTCAGAAGACTTTACAACGGAGTATCGTCGTAAAAGTTTTGAAGCGTTTAAAGCAAATATCAAACCTGTTGAAGGTGTAACTGAGTTGATTCAAAGTCTCAAAATTCCTTTTTGTGTTGCTTCAAGTGGACCAGAAGATAAAATCAGACTTAATTTAGAACTCACAAGACTTTTGCCATATTTCGAAAACAAAATTTTTAGTTGTTATGCCATTCAAAAGTGGAAACCAAGTCCAGCTGTATTTCTTTGGGCTGCTCAAACCTTAGGTTTTAAACCAGAAGAATGTGTTGTAATTGAAGATAGCTTAACAGGAGTAAGAGCGGCTAAAAATGGAGGTTTTGATGTTGTTGGTTACATAGCTCATGATTATAATAACGAATTAAAATCTGAAGCTTCTTATACTTTTGATAGCATGGAAGCTATTAATAAGTTTCTAATTGGTTTTAATAATTAATCTAATTTTANATCATGCAAGATACGCTTCAAGATTACATTCCTAAAAANGCAATTCCTCAGGTTTTAGAATTATTAAACCACGATCATCTTGTTGTAAAAGTAAAGAATGAACGTAAAACTAGACATGGTGATTACAGACGTTTGCCCAACGGAAGACATCAAATTACAGTTAATTCTAATTTAAATCCTTACAGGTTTCTAATGACTTTAATTCATGAAGTAGCTCATTTTGAAACGTATAAGAATTATGGTAAACTAATTAAACCTCATGGCATTGAGTGGAAACGAACATTTCAACATTTAATGTTACCGTTTTTAAATCCTNAGATTTTTCCAATAGAAATTTTACCATTATTGGCAAAACACTTTAAAAATCCTAAGGCCTCTAGCGATACAGATGTTCAGCTCGCCTTAGCATTAAAGCAATTCGACGAGCCAAACGATAAAACCTTTATATTTGAATTACCTTTGCATAGTATATTTAAATTATATAATGGTCGTGTATTTAAGAAAGGTACTAAACGACGAACGAGATATGAATGTACAGAGATTAAAACAGGTAAATTGTATTTGTTTAATCCCAATGCTGAGGTTGAATTGTTAAAAGATTAAGATGAATAAAAATTATTACGCCATATTGATGGCAGGAGGAGTAGGATCAAGGTTTTGGCCTGTAAGTACACGAGATTTTCCAAAGCAATTTCACGATATGTTAGGAACAGGTGATACACTAATTCAGAAAACCTTTAATCGTCTAGCGAATTTAATTCCGAAAGAAAATATTTTCATATTAACTAACGAACGTTATAATGATTTGGTGTTCGAGCAATTGCCAGACGTTACCAAACGTCAAGTGGTTTTAGAACCAGCAATGCGCAATACAGCGCCTTGTATTTTATACGCAGCATTAAAGATTCAAAAAGAAAATGAAAACGCAGTAATGATTGTTGCGCCAAGCGATCACTGGATAGAAGATGAAACTGCCTTTACAAATAATGTGCAGCAAGCCTTCGATTTTTGTGCTGAAAATGATGCGCTTATGACTTTAGGAATACAACCTACGTTTCCAAATACAGGTTATGGCTATATTGAATACGATTCTGCGTCTAATGAGGCTATTAAATCGGTTAACCAATTCCGTGAAAAACCAGATTATGAAACGGCAAAACAGTTTATTGCTCAAGGTAATTTTTTATGGAATGCTGGTATTTTTATGTGGAGTGTTTCAAGCGTAGTTAATGCTTACAAGAAAAATCAGCCTAATCTATATCAACTTTTCGAAAAAGGAATCGAAGTGTATAATACCGATTTTGAAGATGATTTTATAAGAGATAATTATGGTAAAGCTGAAAATATTTCAGTGGATTATGCCATCATGGAATCTTCTAAAAACGTATATGTACTTCCAGCTACTTTTGATTGGAACGATCTAGGGACTTGGGGAAGTCTCTACGATAAACTTGATAAAGATGAAAACAATAATGCTGTGGTTAATGCTCGAACTTTAACTGAAGATGCTTCAGGAAATATGATTCGTACCAAAGCAGATAAAATAGTAGTCGTTGATGGTTTACAAGATTACATTATTGTAGATAAAGACGAAGTTTTGCTTATCTTTCCAAAGACGAAAGAGCAAGATATTAAAAAAGTACTCCAAAATGTGAAATCCACTTTTGGTGAGCAATATGGATAATTATGAGTGAAGAAAGCAAATTCAATTTTTCTGAAGAAGAGGCTCAGGCTAATAAAGATAAAGCTGTCGAGGAAAAAAAAGAAGCAGTAAAGCAAGATGCTCAAGGCTTATTTACGAGTATTAAAACCTTTTTAAGTGAACTTCTCGATTTTAGAGAAGATACAGATAGAGATGCTACGATTACTGCAATAAAGGCAGATATACCTTTTAAAGGTGCAACAGCATGGATTTTGGTTTGTTCTATTTTTGTGGCTTCAATAGGTTTAAATGCCGATTCGACAGCAGTAGTGATTGGTGCCATGCTTATTTCTCCATTAATGGGTCCGATTTTAGGTATTGGAATGTCAATTGCCATAAATGATATTGATACGTTAAAAAAATCGCTAATAAATTTAGCGACTATGATTGTGTTGAGTTTATTGACGGCATTTTTATTCTTTTGGTTATTTCCTCTTAGTAAAGATACTTCAGAATTAATGGGACGAATACGTCCAGATATACGTGATGTCCTCATTGCATTTTTTGGTGGTTTAGCATTAATTATAGCGCGTACAAAAAGAGGGACTATTGCTTCTGTTATTTTTGGCGTTGCTATTGCTACGGCTTTAATGCCGCCTTTGTGTACAGCAGGTTATGGATTAGCTATAGGGAATTGGGAGTATTTTGGAGGTGCGATGTATTTATTTACTATTAATACTATTTTTATTGCTTTAGCAACATTTGTAGTATTAAAATTGTTGCGTTTTCCTATGTTAAAGTATGCAAATTCGGCAAAACGTAAACGTATTTCTAGATTTGCTATGCTTCTTGCGATTATAGTTATGATTCCTGCAATTTGGACTTTTTTAACCGTATTGCAAGAAAGTAAATATGAAATGGATTTTGAGAATTTTGTTAAAAATGATATTGAAAACAATCCCAATCTGTGGTTACAGAGAAAGAATAATGATTTAGATCCAGTTGCAAAAACAATCCGTTTTAATTTTAATGGTGATGTTAGTGATGAGATGATTTCAGCTTTGCAAAATGACAAACTTAAATATGAAAGTATTAAAGATTTTGAATTAATTATCAATGCTAATAAAACAAGAAGCGCAGACCGTTTAATGCAATCTTTGGATAGAGCTTATGCTGATTTGGATAGAAAGGATAATATAATAGATGGGCTTCAAAAACAAATAACAGAATTACAAACCAATATATCTAACTTAAACAAAGTAATAGAATCCAAAAACACCAATAAAAACAATATTTCATTTAGTTCTTTGTCTCGCAATGCTAAAGTTAGATTTAGTTCACTTGAATACTTTGGGTATGCTAAAATGCTTGAGTCAAAAGATTTTATTAATATAGATACGGTTAGTGTTGCAAATGTGAGATGGAAAGTAGAACTGTCAGATAGTGTGGTGTTAATTAAAGAACGAGAATTGCAAAAATGGTTAAAGAATGAGCTTAAGGTAGATACTGTGTTGATAAGAAGAAATTAATTACTCATTTTCTTCAATATACATCTTTCGTACTTTTTTGAATAATTCTGAAGAATACACAAAATCTGTTACGACTTCATTATCTGTTTTAAAAATGGTCTCTTTAGAACCTTCCCAAGCTTTGAGTCCATCTTTTAAAAAAACTATTTTTTCTCCAATTTCCATAACCGAATTCATATCGTGAGAATTAATTACAGTTGTGATATTGTACTCATCTGTAATCTCTTGAATGAGGTTGTCAATAACAATTGCGGTTTTAGGATCTAAACCAGAATTTGGTTCATCACAAAATAAATACATAGGTTTGTTTACAATTGCTCGCGCAATAGCAACACGTTTCTGCATTCCTCCAGAAGCTTCACTTGGCATTTTATGGTGAGCATCAGGAAGGTTAACTCTTTTAAGTACAAAATTGACACGATCTTCCATTTCACTTTTACTTTGCTTTGTAAACATACGTAACGGAAACATTACATTTTCAGCTATAGTCATAGAATCAAAAAGTGCACTACCTTGAAATACCATTCCCATTTTAGCTCTTAAATTTCGTTTTTCATCATCACTAAGCTGAGCGTATATTTTTCCATCATAAGCAATTGTTCCAGATTCTGGAGTGAATAAACCTAATAGACATTTCAAAAACACAGTTTTTCCTGAGCCACTTTGACCTATAACTAAACTAGTTTTTCCTTTTTCAAAAGTGGTACTAATACCTTTTAAAATATGGGCATCTCCAAATGATTTTTCTACATTGTTTACTTCTATCATTAGCTTAAAAGCATTTGGGTTAATATATAGTTTAATAGAATAATCATAACACTTGTCCAGACAAACGAAGTCGTACTTGCTTTACCAACTTCTAGCGCACCACCTTTCATGTAATAACCATAAAATGAGGGAATCGTTGCTAGTAAAAATGCAAAAGCAATTGTTTTTATAAAGGCATATACGATATGAAATGGAATAAAATCGGTTTGAACACCTGTAATATAATCATCTAAGGTACTAAATCCACCATACACACAAGCTGCCATTCCGCCTATTACTCCTAAAAACATTGCAATAGAAATCACAAAAGGGTAGAGCATTAATGCTATGAATTTTGGAAATACTAAATAATTTAAAGCGTTAATTCCCATCACTTCTAAAGCGTCAATTTGTTCTGTTACTCGCATTGTTCCAATACTAGATGTTATAAACGATCCTACTTTTCCTGCCATAATGATAGATATAAAAGTAGGAGCAAATTCTAATATTACAGATTGTCGTGTTGCAAAACCAACTAGGTATTTAGGAATTAAAGGGTTGTCAATATTTAAAGCTGTTTGAATGGTCACAACACCTCCAACAAAAAATGAAATGAAAGCTACAATACCCAAAGATCCAATAATAAGATCATCTATATCTTTCAAGATTAATGTTCGCATTACAGACCATTTGGTTGGTTTGCGAAACATTTCAGCAATCATTAAAAAATAGGTGCCAATATTATGAAGGTATTGCATAGTAAAATTTGATTATGCTAAAGTAAAAAAACTAATCTTATTTAACCTTAATTTTAAACGACGATGTTTTAAAATCTGTATTTTTGAAGTTTAAAATACATACTTTATGTTAAAGTCCCTTTTTTTGTTTGTGACTCTTTTTTTTATCACAACGACTATTCAATCTCAAAATGAAACTCCTAAATTGGTTGTAGGAATTGTAGTTGATCAAATGCGATATGATTATTTAACCAGATTTTATGATATGGTGAAGGTGGCTTCAAGCGAATGATGAATGAAGGCTTCAATTGTAAAAATAACCATTTTAATTATATACCAACGAAAACTGGACCAGGTCATGCTTCGGTGTTTACAGGAACAACTCCAAAATATCATGGTATTATTGGTAATAATTGGTTTGATAAAGAATTAAAAAGAAATGTGAATTGCGTTGAGGATGATTCAGTAGAACCATTAGGTACTTTAAGTAGCGATGGAAAGAAATCTCCGATTCAAATGTTAGTGTCNACTTTTGCTGATGAAAATCGATTGTTTACCCAAATGAAAGGAAAAACAATTGGGATTTCTGTAAAACATCGAGGTGCTATTTTNCCAGCAGGACATACAGCAAATGCTGCATATTGGTGGGATTATGATCATGATGGAACTGGTAATTGGATNTCAAGTACATTTTATATGAAATCATTNCCAAAATGGGTAAATGATTTTAATGCCTCAGGNATTGCTGAGAGNTATTTTAAAACTTGGAACACTTTATATGATATCGATTCTTATGAAGAAAGTGGATCAGATGTAAACACTTACGAACGAATTTTTAATGGTGAAAAAGATTCAGGTTTTCCTCATGAATTAGCTGAGTTAAAGGATNAAAATGATGGTTTTAAAATTATAGCAAATTCACCTTATGGAAATAGCTTAACTACTGATTTTACCTTAAAAGCGATAGAAGAAGAACAATTAGGAAATGATAATATCACAGACGTTTTAACGGTTAGTTACTCAAGTACTGATAAGGTTGGTCATGATTATGGACCAAATTCTAAAGAAGTTGAAGATGCGTATTTGCGTTTAGATCTTGAACTTGAGCGTTTATTTAAAGGGTTAGATGATTTGGTTGGTAAAGGAGAGTATACCGTGTTTTTAACTTCAGATCATGGATCTCCTCATGTACCTTCTTATTTGGAAGATCATAAAATACCATCAGGATTATTTGATTTAAATGCTATGTTAAAAGATGTCAACAATCTATTGTATGAAAAATATAAAGTTTTAGATTTGGTATTAAGTCGTATAAATAACCAGATATTTTTTGATCATCAAAAGGTAGAAGCTCATCATCTTGATCTTCAAGAATTAAAAACGATTGTGTCTCGTAAACTATTAACTTATAATATGATAAGTAGTGTTTAC
>JGI24723J26617_10001320_pt1 | contig 22054 bp, 22 predicted proteins | sample Cruoilmetagenom6_FD_26617 | JGI IMG/M metagenome (IMG submission 26617)
AAAAAAAATTAAAACATCAATGAAAAAACTAATCTTATTATTACTCACCCTTACTGTAATTACAGCTTGTGACGTTGAACCTTTAGATCCTGCATACACTCAAGGCAGCGGCAGCAACGGAGGTGGTGGAAACAATGGTAGTGAAAGCGGAGACTTAACGCTATCATTATATGAGTTAGACACTGAACTTAGCTTTGACTTTTTTGGTACTCCCGTTCAAACCAACACTAAATCAGACTTTAGTATTAGCAACAACAAAATTGCTTCAGCTATTAATCAGGTATCTTTAAGCGGAAGTCCATTTGTAACCGAAAATCAACAAATTACCCGTAATGGTTCTGGTCAAATTATTAGTGATATCTCTGTAAACTCTGCAGATGTAACTACAAATGAATATATAATAACCTATACGAATGGAGTTGTATCTAATATTACTTATGACTATTACGAAGATGATTTTGACGATTACAATTATAATTTTACCTACGATGGTAACACCATCACAAGAACTAAAGTAGGCTCTACAATTTCTACAGTATTCACAGTAGATAGTTCAGACCGTGTAATTAAAAAAGAATCGTTTGATGGTGATGTGTCTATTCAAACCGAAACAATATCTTACAATACAGCTGGTAATATTACAAGCAGTACAACNACAGGAGAAANACAAAGCAATACAACATATCAGTTTGACAATAATATAAATCCTCTAAAAGTGGTTTATGAAGATAACTACCTTCTATCATTTTTACGCGATGAGTATTCTGATGAAATTGGTCCACAAATAGCTCAATTTCTTTCTACCAACAACTGGAATGCAGCAACTTTTAATGGAGAGAGCGCCACTTTTGATTTAGAATATAATAGCGCAGGTAGAATTACAAAACGTGATATGGATTTTAATTCTAGCCCAGAATTATCAGCAACCATCAACGAAAGATTTACTTACGTAAATTAACCTTATAAATAATTAAAAAAGAGAATCTCAACATTGTGATCATTTAATATGGAATCTATTCAAGCCATAAAACAACGTTTCGGCATTATAGGAAACGACCCTAAACTCAATCGTTCTATCGAAAAAGCAATACANGTTGCTCCTACTGATATTTCGGTATTAGTCACAGGAGAAAGTGGTGTTGGAAAAGAAAGTATTCCCAAAATNATTCATCAATTATCACACAGAAAACACGGCAAATACATTGCCGTAAACTGTGGAGCAATACCAGAAGGCACTATTGACAGTGAACTGTTTGGGCACGAAAAAGGTGCTTTTACAGGAGCAACAGCAACACGTTCNGGATATTTTGAAGTTGCAGATGGAGGTACTATTTTTTTAGATGAAGTTGGAGAGTTACCACTAACAACTCAGGTACGTTTACTACGTGTTTTAGAAAATGGCGAGTTTATAAAAGTAGGGTCTAGTAAGGTTCAAAAAACAGATGTAAGAATTGTAGCTGCGACAAACGTTAACATGTTTGAAGCCATTAAAAAAGAAAAATTCAGAGAAGATTTATATTACCGATTAAGTACTATTGAAATCAATTTACCTCCACTTAGAGAGCGTAAAGAAGATATTCATCTGTTATTTAGAAAGTTTGCTAGTGACTTTGCTCTAAAATATAAAATGCCAACGGTAAAGCTAACAGACGACGCCGTTAACTTACTCACTAAATACCGCTGGAATGGTAACATTCGTCAATTACGAAATGTTGCAGAACAAGTGTCTGTTTTAGAACAGCACAGAACTATAAATGGTGTCACGATTCAGAATTATTTACCCGATACAGGCAGTAATTTACCAGCTGTAGTAAACAGTTCTAAATCTGAAAGTGATTTTAGTAGTGAAAGAGAGATTTTATATAAAGTCTTATTTGACATGAAGGGAGATCTAAACGATCTTAAAAAACTCACCATGGAACTCATGAAAAAAGGAAGTGTATCTGAGGTTCAAAAAGACAACGAACATCTAATTCAAAAAATTTACGGAGACGATAAAGACGAAGCATTTGATGCTGCTGTTGAAGATTTGGAAGTTTTATCTATACCACAGCGCACAGAAACGAACGAATCTATAGTTTCAGATGTAGAAGACAAATATCATTTTGCAGAAGAAATAGAAGAAGAGGAAACTTTATCTTTACATGATAAAGAATTAGAATTAATTAAGAAATCTTTAGAACGTCACAGTGGTAAACGTAAATTAGCTGCTGCTGAATTAGGCATCAGTGAGCGTACGTTATATAGAAAAATTAAGCAATTTGATCTTTAAGATAAGTTTGTAAAACATTCATAACTAAACTTGCGTTATTAGAGAACTAGTTGTGATAAATGTGCCATCAAACCAATAAAAATAATTTAGACATAAGTATAATGAAGGCTATATTTACGCTTTTATAACTATGAATAACCAAATATTTATTAATTGAAAATTTTAAAATACATTTTTATATTAACGATTTGTCTTACAACTTTTGGATGTAAAGTCAACTATTCATTTACTGGTATTACAGAAACACCTGAAACATTTCAGGTAAATTTCTTTCAAAATAATGCCGATTTAGTAGAACCAGGTTTAGATCAATTATTTAAAAACACGCTCGAAGACCTTATCGTTAACCAAACAAGTGCCAATTTAGTAACTACAGGAGGCGAAGTTATTTATGAAGGGGAAATTACAGAATACCGTATTTCGCCAATGACAGCAACTGCAGAAAATACAGCTGCGCAAAACAGATTAACGATAAGTGTAAATGTACGTTACATCAACACAAAGAATGAAGAAAAGGATTTTGAAAAACGCTTTTCTTTCTTTTANGATTACCCAGCCAACGATCAACTTACAGGAAGCATAAAAGATACAGCACACGAAGAGATTTTAGAACGTCTCACNCAAGATATTCTTAACGCNTCATTAGCAGATTGGTAAAACATGCAGCTTCAAGAACTCACATATTTATTACAACANCCAGAAGCCATAACAGCATCTCAAACCGAAGTATTAGCTTCTGCCATTAAGCAATATCCTTATTTTCAACCCTTAAAAGCACTTTATCTTAAAGGTTTAAAACAAAAGGAAAGCTACAAATACAATAATGCGTTAAAAGTTACGGCCGCACACACTACAGATCGTAGTGTATTATTTGACTATATTACTTCTGAGGTTTTTAATCAGAATGAAATATCTGAACATATTAAACAAAACATAGAGCATCTAAAATCTATAGAAGTTAATGAAATAGATGACATCTCTGTTGACAAAAGTGTAACTATAGACGACGCTTTAAAAGAGCACATTAAAGCAACTGAAGGAGTTTTAGACCCAGGTTTATTCGAGGCAAAACCTATGCCCGAACCTAAAACAGAACCGCAATCTTTAAAATTAGAAGACTCTATTATCTCGGTAGATGTAAAAAACATTATAGCCGAAGAGCAACTTAACATTGGTAAACCTTTAGATTTTGATAAATCTGAAAACCATTCATTTACAGAATGGTTAAAAATCACAAGTTTCAAACCAATTGTACGAGATAAAACTGAAACAAAAATTGAACCTAAAACAGAATCTAAAAAGGACGATTTAGAGCAAGAACCAGCTACACCATTGCAAGACAAACTTGCTATTATAGATAAATTTATTAGTGAAAACCCAAAGATTAAACCTGTTTCTAGCAATGCTCCAAAACCAAAGCTAGTCAACAATGACAATCCTATTTCAGACAGTTTAATGACTGAAACTTTGGCACGAATTTATTTAGAACAAAAAAACTACGATAAGGCAATTCAATCTTACAAGATTTTAAGTTTGAAATATCCAGAAAAAAGTAGTTTCTTTGCACACCAAATAAAATTGGTAAAAGAATTAAAAGATAATAATACAATATAAAATGAGTGCATTTACAATATTTTTAATACTAATAGTAATCGTTGCGTTTCTACTTGTCGTAGTNATTATGGTACAAAACCCTAAAGGAGGTGGATTATCATCATCTTTTGGTGGTGGTNGCACACAGCAAATGGGAGGAGTTCAAAAAACTGGTGATTTTTTAGATAAGAGTACTTGGTTTTTAGCAACAGCATTAATTGTTTTAATCTTAGCATCTAATCTTACAATTGGTTCTGGCGGAAGTACAGAATCTAAAGCTTTAGATACTAATGAATCAACAGAAATGCCAATTTCAACACCAGCTCCAGCTAACAATTCAGCTACAACAAACGATTCAATAGGAGGTTAACTAAACTCTCATTATAAAACAACANTAAGCCAGCTCATTCAGCTGGCTTTTTTTATATCTGAAACTTTGTCAGACTTTCTGTCTTGGCATAATTTTCGAACTACGCTAAAGCGTAATTTATTAATTAAACAACTAAAAAATATACAACAAAATGAGTTTAAACATTAAACCTTTAGCAGACCGTGTTCTAATTGAACCTAAGGAAGCTGAAACTAAAACAGCTTCAGGAATTATTATTCCAGATAACGCAAAAGAAAAACCACAAAAAGGAACAGTTGTAGCCGTTGGAAATGGAAAAAAAGACGAACCACTAACAGTTAAGGTTGGTGATACTGTACTTTATGGAAAATACGGTGGAACTGAACTTAAACTAGAAGGTAAAGATTACTTAATGATGCGTGAAAGCGACATCTTAGCGATAATCTAAAAAGTATTTGGCTTTGGGCGTATTTAGCCTTAAGCATATTAACAAATAAAACAGTTGTAAATTAACAATTTAGCTGTTAGCCAACAACTAACAGTTAAAAGCAAAAACAAAAAAAAATGGCAAAAAATATTAAATTTGATATTGAAGCACGCGACGGATTAAAACGCGGTGTAGATGCTCTAGCAAATGCAGTTAAAGTAACATTAGGACCAAAAGGCCGTAATGTCATTATTGGAAAATCATTTGGTGCACCACAAGTAACTAAAGATGGTGTTTCTGTAGCAAAAGAGATTGAGCTTGAAGATGAGCTTGAAAACATGGGAGCTCAAATGGTAAAAGAAGTAGCTTCTAAAACTAACGATTTAGCTGGTGATGGAACAACTACGGCAACTGTATTGGCTCAAGCNATTGTAAAAGAAGGNCTTAAAAACGTTGCCGCAGGTGCAAANCCAATGGATTTAAAACGAGGNATAGACAAAGCTGTTGAAGCTCTCGTTAAAGATTTAGATAAGCAATCTAAAAAAGTAGGTAGCGATTCTGACAAGATTAAGCAAGTCGCTGCAATTTCTGCTAACAACGATGATACTATTGGTGATTTAATCGCTAAAGCTTTCGGAAAAGTTGGTAAAGAAGGNGTTATTACTGTTGAAGAAGCCAAAGGAATGGAAACTTACGTTGACGTTGTTGAAGGTATGCAGTTTGACAGAGGTTATTTATCACCTTACTTCGTTACAGATGCTGATAAAATGATTGCCGATTTAGAAAATCCATACATTTTATTATTTGATAAGAAAATTTCTAACTTACAAGAAATTCTTCCAATATTAGAACCCGTTGCACAATCTGGTCGTCCATTATTAATCATCGCAGAAGATGTTGAAGGACAAGCATTAGCAACTTTAGTTGTAAACAAACTACGTGGTGGATTGAAGATAGCTGCTGTAAAAGCACCTGGTTTTGGAGACAGGCGTAAAGCCATGTTAGAAGACATCGCAATCTTAACAGGTGGTGTTGTTATTTCTGAAGAAAGAGGTTTCTCTTTAGAGAATGCAGATCTTTCTATGCTTGGTACTGCTGAAACAGTAACGATTGATAAAGACAACACAACAATTGTTAATGGTGAAGGTAAAGCGGCTGATATTAAAGCACGTGTCAACCAAATAAAAGCTCAAATAGAAACAACAACGTCTGATTACGATAAAGAAAAACTTCAAGAACGTTTAGCTAAGTTAGCTGGTGGTGTTGCTGTACTTTATGTTGGTGCTGCTTCTGAAGTAGAAATGAAAGAAAAGAAAGACCGCGTTGATGATGCTTTACACGCAACAAGAGCTGCTGTTGAAGAAGGTATCGTTGCTGGTGGTGGAGTTGCTTTAGTAAGAGCTAAGAAAACTTTAGAGAAAATCACAACAGATAACCTAGACGAAACAACAGGTGTACAAATCGTAAATAAAGCTATTGAAGCACCTTTACGTACTATTGTAGAAAATGCAGGTGGCGAAGGTTCTGTTGTTATCAATAAAGTATTAGAAGGTAAGAAGGATTTTGGTTACGATGCTAAAACTGACTTACGTAGACATGCTTAAAGCTGGTATCATCGATCCTAAGAAAGTTACACGTATCGCTTTAGAAAATGCAGCTTCTGTAGCTGGTATGATCTTAACTACTGAGTGTGCTTTAGTAGATATTAAAGAAGACGCACCTGCTATGCCACCAATGGGTGGAGGCGGAATGCCAGGAATGATGTAATAAAAAACATCGATACCTAATGTATAAAACTGTTAGTGAACAAAGTTAAACTACAGTTATAAACTTAAAAGCCTTTGATTTATATCAAAGGCTTTTGTCTTTAAGCTCTTGTTACTCTAACAAAACCATCAAAATTACTCGCCTATTTCTGTAATACTAAAATCGGCAAATAACACCTCTTCATCTCTAAGATCCTGCGCATTTAATAAACTCCTGTAGATGCCCCATTTTGGTCGTACAAAAGTTGCTCCAGCTCTCCAATTTATAATTGAAAAATTTGAATAGGCAAACAAAGTTGTATTATCACTCACTTTTTTTATTTCAATTTCATAGGTTCCTGATGTGCCATATTTTATGATTTCGGTAACCTCTAACCAAGTATCTACAAAAGGGGCTAAATCTGTTTCTGCAAGGGTATTTTGGTCATCTGTTTCGGCATAGCGTAATTCTAATTTATCCGGATTCCCTTTTCGCGCTGTTAAAGTATACATTGGCATGCTAGCCAAAGATCCTCCTACAGATTTTAGCTGGTGTAAATGCGTAAAATTTGGAGACGTTTGGAATCCTGATTTTAATTTGAATTTCCATTTGTAAACAACTTTTTCGTTGTCGACTCCTAATAAATTATCTGGAGATTGGTCATACGTTTTTATCTCATTTCGTTGTCTGTCAAAATTGATACAACGGTCGTTGTCTGGAGCATGCATATAAAACCGAAAAACATTTGTGTTTAACTCACTATCAAAAAGCTCATCAATATGGTCTCCAAATTCTGGATGATTACAATCTGGCACTTCTATTGGATTATAACCAGGTGCTAATATTGAAGTAATTAAATCGTAGGTATTTCCGGAGCCGTCAGCTTTTAGTTCTACTCCTTGCGGACTTGGGTTTTCAACATTCTTTATCAGTTGAATTGTTACTAAATTATTATTTGGATTTAAGTCGTTATAAGTATTTTGAAATCCTATTTTAAAATCTATTGTTGCAATTACCTGAGTTGTATCTGCATTAAAAATTTGTTGTTTTTCAGTTTCACTCTCAAGCGCATTTCCGTAATTATAATATAATGCATTGTCTAGTTTTTGCATCAAATCATCATTGTCTGCCCAAGCAATTAAACTTTCAGATGATGTTATAGAAATATCTGTTAATATTGGTTCTGTAGTTTCATCATTTTTATTACAACTATTTAAAGCGAATAATAAAACAACTATTAAGATTGGAAAGACACATTTTTTCATATTTNAAAGACTAAAAATACNGGTATTTTCTTACTGCTTATTTTAAAACCCAATCNCAACTTNCTGATATTAAATTTGTTTTAAAACGAATACTAGATCTTAACGAAGTTCGCTTAAAACTTTTAAAGCGTCAAATTAATATTAAACTATAATTAAGTTCTGTATCACAAAACCATAAAAAAAGCCTGAATATAAATTCAGGCTAAAACATATTATGTCTTTTTTTTATTCTGGAAACCACATTAATNGTTCTTCTCCTCTTCCTTTGGTTCATGATCTTTTCTAACCTCTTCATCCCTATATTTACAACATGGATGTATCGAGTTATATTCTTCTTCAGTAGCTTTAATTTCTTTAGTATCATGACCTACTGAAGCAACCTTTTTAGAAATCGTTTTTAAATCTGTTTTTCGCTCATCAAAAATCAGTTTTAACTCATGTGTATCTACACTCCAAACGGCAGATTTTACACCTTTGGTTCTAATTGCTGCTTTTTCTATACGTTCTTTACACATACCACAAACACCATCAACCTCAATGCTTGCTTTTTTGTTTTTGTCTTGTGCAAAAGCTATGGTTGTTACTAATAATGTAAACATTAAAATTACTTTTTTCATCTTGATTTGTTTTTAGTTATTCCTGCAAAAAGCAGAAACTTATTTATTTTAATTTAATTTCTATTTATGAATTCTTGCTTTTACAAGAACTAATTATTTTATACGAAATCGCAATCCGGCGTAATACATGCTGCCGTAAATTGGGCCATATACAAAATTACTATCAAAATTTGAACCAAACGGATTATCTGCACTAACTACGGGATTATCTTGACGTACATTAGTCACGTTTTCTCCACCTAAATATACTTCAAATTTTGGAGAAAACACTTTTGTAACTTGCAGATTTAAAGTTCCAACTGTTGGTGTTTCATCTGCTAACTGAAACTGTAATGCACTTAAATCCGTACTTGGAAAACGCTGACCGCTTAACCAATTGTATGTCNCATCAAATTTCCATTGTCCATTATTCTTTATTTCTGTTTCGTACGATGCATTAGCAAACAAACGGTGTTTTGGCACTAATGGCTTTTCTAATTTACCAGAGATATAATCTGTTTGTATATCATAATACTTATAAGCCATTCTAACATCAAAATGTTCAAAAGCATTATAGTTAAATTCAAATTGAAAACTATTTGCATAGCTATCTCCTTCTAAATTATAAAAATTGACTTCATAAGGATTCTCCCAATCTACAACGACTTGATTTTGAAAATCGGTTCTATAAAAATCGAAAGTTACATCGGCTTTTCTATCAAATAAGTTGAAACCTTGCAAATAACTAATACCATAATTCCAAGCAATTTCCGGATCTAATCCGTAAATTTTCCCTTCTGAATTTAAAATATTAATCTGTCTTGAACTTGAAAATATATTTTGGTTTTCTGCAAAAATATTAGCACTTCGTTTTCCTCTTCCTATAGATGCACGCAATGCTGATTTCTCCCAAGGTGTATATCGCACATGCAAACGCGGTGTCACAAAAAAACCAAGTCTATTATGTTGGTCTACACGCATTCCTGCTGTTAATGATAATTTATCTAAGTTATCAAAAGCATATTCAAAAAAACCACCCACAGAATTCTCTGTTCGTTTATAGGTTGTATTATTTAGAAGCGCGTTATTNTGATTGTTTACAAGCTCATTATAATGATCGTAAGTAAAACTTACTCCTGTTTTAATTTTGTGTCTGGAGTCTGAAATAATAGAATTATAAACCAAGTTAGAATAAAAACTATTATGTTTAATATCATACTGGTTTAACCCAAAATAAGAATCTTGTTGATGGTGACTAAATGCTGTTTGAAATCCGAGACTTTGATACGGAATTTCTGGGTTTACATAGCCTAATTTTGTAGTAATCTCAAAGCGTTCAGTATCAATCTCACTTCCCCAATAATTAGTTGTACCCTTATCACGTTGCGGGTCAAAGTCTACTTGTCCTGCTTGCTTTTCGTCATTAAGATATCTCAGATTAATAAAGCTAACCACACCTTTTTCTGGATTGGTATATTGCCAACGGTTCATAACGTTAATCTGATTGTAGATTGGCATATCTAAAAAGCCATCGTCATTAACATCATGCTTTTCCTGATGTGTATTTCCATGCACATACAAACCTGTACTCCACTTATCTGAAACTTTAGTATTTATATGCGTATTTAGTTCTAAACGCTCACTTGAAGCTCCATAAAGGTTTACAAATAATTTATCATCAGTTGTAGGTTTTACCATTTCGGCATTAATTTGACCAGCAATACTTTCAAACCCATTAACCACAGTACCTGTACCTTTAGTAATCTGAATACTTTCTACCCAAGTACCTGGAATAAAACTTAAACCATAAGCTTGAGATGCGCCTCTTATCGCAGGAATATTTTCTGTTGCAATTAAAATATAAGGTGAGTTTAAACCCAACATTTTAATTTGTTTTGAACCTGAAATAGCATCGGCAAAATTCACATCTATTGAGGGATTGGTTTCAAAGCTTTCTGCTAAGTTACAACAGGCTGCTTTTAACAATTCTGCACTTGTAACTGTAAAGGTATTTGCTGCTTGTAAATAGGATTTTCGAGTGGCTTGTTTACGAGATGTAATTTCTACAGCATCTAACTCGTCACTCGCTTGAAGTACATGTCTTATATACTTATTTTTATTTATGGTTATAGTGTCAGATTTAAAGCCAACATAACTAACAACCAATTTATTATAAGAAAATTTATAAGGTAACGTGAACGTACCATCTTCATTTGTAATTGCTCCAACTGATGAGCTNAACCAATACACATTGGCGCCTGGTAATGGCATTTCTTTTCCGCTGCTTGTTTCTAAAACAACTCCTTTTAATTGCTCTTGCGCAGAAAGCATAAGCGACAAGAACATAAATTTTATAAATAAATATTTTTTCATTTGTTTGAATTTCGGGTATAACAATAGCACACAATTATGTGCTTCCTTTTTAACGAAGGGCTATAACGGAATCAAATGAGGTANACTTCATCTAAGAGATGAATGTCTTTAACTAATGTTGGCGGTAAGTAATTACTATGAGGAATGACCAAGTTGGGCAAACCTTCGAAAAGATTGATGTAAGAATAGCTATAAGCAAATAATACTTGCTGTTTAATTACATCAAAATCTTCAAATGAATTGAACGTTAAATCAGAAAGGCCTTCAATGACGTCAATTTCATTTTTACAACAGCTTTTTTTAACCATATCTGTTGCTTCCATTTTAGAAATGTCCATTCCACATTTTTCACTTTCAGAAAAAATGGCAACGTCGACTAAAACATCTCCACAAAAGTGTTTATCAATAGTTAATGATAATGTAGAAAACAAAACCAATACTGATAACGCTATAGAAAAGGCTTTATGTGTATATGAAAATTTCACAATGCAAAGCTACAAAATTATTGAATTGATAAAGTAGAATTATAAAACTATTAACGATTTAGCTTATAGTAATAAAAGGCTGGAAAAAGTAAAATTAAAATTATTGGCTGTATTAAAAACCTCCTAATATTAAAAAAGAGATAATAATCTTCTTGTTTAGGATTTNCTACAAAATACAAAAACGGAATAAGCAATAATACATAAGCTACAAAATAGATTAACGCAGAAAACTTAATAATACTCCTGTCTTTAAATATAAGATATAAAATCCCTAAAGAAATGAGTGTATTTAACACAAACCGAAACGTTGTATTTAAAACCAATTTTGCAATTTCTCGTCTTGGACTATCTATATACAAATAGTCATTTTTAAAAAAGGTTAAATAGGGGTCGTAAAATAGTACGTTTTCATAAGCCCTTATTAAGACTAACAACATTAGTAGTATTCCAATTAAAAAATAAGCGACAATTTTATGCATTGGTCTTTATATTTTTAGAAAATCGGTTTACCCAAACCATCCAAAGCAAAAAAACAGTGCCGTAAATTAACATAGGAAAAATAACAGTGTGTAAAATTTCTCTTCGCCAAGGATAATGATAAAGGCCTATTGAAAGGATTACAATTCTAATTAAATTAAAAGCATAAATAATAATACTTCCTGCAAAGCAATAAATAAGTGTGGTTTTAAATTTACTTGCAAAAGCCACTATAAAAGACAAAAACAAAATGATAATACTAACAGCATTGCAACCTTCTATGACACGCGCTACATATGTTCCGTTAATGATGATTTTTACTGACGACTCATTTGGGTGAGGCATAATATTAGACTCATAACCTAAGCCATTTAACAGCGCATTTGTTTGCTCAGCTACCAAATGAGTTAAATAATCTGGGTAAAACTTTGAACCATCAGATACATTTAAATATAAATTATAGCCAACAGTCAAAACGCCATAAACAGCTAAAAACGTGATTATAAAGCGTATAACAAGTTTATATTTCACTAAAAGTGTCCTCAAATGTTAAGTATATTAGTTTGATGTTAAATTTATGAAAACAGTAATTCAAAATAGCGCATTTTAAATACTTTTGGCAAAAGTTTTTCACAGCTATGAATTTACAAGACTTAAAACCTAAAATAAAATCAATTGTTACACAAGACGATTGCACTATTGACCAACGTTTACTTAAAATTTGCGAAACTCTTGAAGCAAATATAAGTTATTATAACTGGGTTGGTTTCTACTTTAAAAATGGAGATAAAGACGAATTAAAACTAGGACCATACGTTGGTGCACCAACAGACCATACCATTATTCCATTTGGTAAAGGTATTTGNGGACAAGTTGCTATTAGCAATCAGAATTTTGTGGTACCAGATGTAACAGCTCAAGATAATTACATTGCCTGTAGCATAACCGTTAAGGCTGAAATAGTTATTCCTATTTTTATAAATGGAGAAAATATTGGACAAATAGATATTGACTCTAATACTCCAGACCCTTTTACAGAAGCCGATGAACGGTTTTTAGAATTTGTTTGTAAAGAGGTGGCTTCTTTATTAAAATAAAAACTAAATTCTACATTCCTGTACGTATAGCTTCCACTGGATCTAACCTTGATGCTGTTAGTGCAGGAACCACTCCTGAAATTAAACCAATTATTGAAGATATAAAAAATCCAAGAGCCATATTTTGAGGAGAAAGTACAAATTCAAAATCTTCAGCGTAATAACTTCCAATTAGAGTTCCTATCCATACTAAAAAAAGACCTACTAACCCACCTACTACAGCCAAAATCACAGCTTCAAATAAAAACTGAAACAATATAAATTTGTTCTTAGCTCCTAANGATTTCTGTATTCCAATAAGATTAGTACGTTCTTTAACACTCACAAACATAATATTTGCAATACCAAAACCGCCAACTAAAAGCGAAAACCCACTAATTACCCAACCTATTAAATTTAAACTTCCTATAATAGTATCAATAACATCTTGCAGTCCAGAAATAACACTAATAAAAAAGGTATCTATTTCATCTGGCTTTAAACCTCTTTTATTTCGCATCAACTGAACAACTTCTGCTTTTAAACCTTCGATATCTGCATCCTTTTTAGGCTTAATTACAACAATATACTTCATAAACGGATTATTATCTCCATATCGATTTCTCACATAATTCGTTGGAAGAAATATTGAAACATCGTTACTGTCGCCAAACAGACCTGAGCCTTCTTTTTTAACGACTCCAATAACCGTAAATTTCTGACCATAAAGGCGTACTTTTTTACCAATTGGTTCGAGTTCACCAAAAAGTGATTTTGCAATTTCAGATCCGATAACCACAACTGGTCGTCCGGAATTAGATTCAGACTCACTAAAAAAACGTCCTTTTTCAAATTCCATAACCTGAATATCAATAAACTCATGAGATACAACAACAGTATTTACACTACTTACCAATTCCGATTCGTATCTAATATTTTCGCGTTTTACAAAGAGTTGCAAAGCCACATGTTCTGCATCAGCTACAGAAGATTTTATGCTTTTGTATTCATTATAAGACACCTCATCAAAAGTTTCTCTTTGCCAACGCGGTACATCTGTTGGACCAAAAGGCATATTAGCCAAATACATGGTATTACTATCTAAAGAACTTAATTGACCTTGAATAGTTTTATCTAAAGAATCAACCGCTGCCAAAACAGCGATGATAGAAAAAATACCAACCGTAACACCTAAAAGTGACAAAAATGTTCTGAGTTTATTTGTNCGAAGCGCATTTAGCGCAAATGAAAAACTCTCTTTTAGTAAACGTAAATAGACCAGCATGCAAGGGTTGTTTTATAAAAAATTTAAGTGATTTTTAGCATTTTAACCAAAGCTAAAAAAGGACAATAAATTCAATATTTTAAAGATAGGACGTTTTCAACAATTTATTGTTACAAAAAACTTAAAGAAACTACATTTTGCATCAAGCTTTTATTTGTGAATATACGTATTTTTGCCGCATCTAAAACACAACACAACATTATGAACAACAAAACCATTTCATCGGCACTAATTTCTGTATTTAGTAAAGATGGATTAGAACCAATCGTTAAAAAACTAAACGATTTAAACGTAACCATTTACTCTACAGGAGGCACAGAAAAATTCATTAAAGATTTAGGAATTGACGTTGTACCAGTAGAAGATGTAACATCTTACCCTTCAATTCTTGGCGGACGTGTNAAAACTTTACACCCTAAAGTTTTTGGAGGTATTTTAAATCGCCAAAACCACGACGGAGATGTTGCCGAATTAAAAGAATTTGATATTCCACAAATCGACGTTGTCATCGTAGATTTATATCCTTTTGAAAAAACAGTTGCTTCTGGAGCAAGCAATCAAGATATTATTGAAAAAATTGATATTGGAGGTATTTCTTTAATTAGAGCTGCTGCTAAAAATTACGCTGATGTTACTTGCGTGTCTTCNGTAGACGATTATGCAGAATTTTTAGACTTATTAGAAACTAAAAATGGAGAAACATCTGAGGAAGACAGAAAACAATTTGCTGCAAAAGCATTTAATGTGTCTTCTCATTACGATTCAGCTATTTTTAATTACTTCAACCAAAATCATGAAATTCCATCTTTAAAAATTTCAGAAAATAAAGGTAAAGTTTTACGATATGGAGAGAATCCACACCAAAAAGGGTTCTTCTTTGGCGATTTTGATGAAATTTTCACAAAACTACATGGTAAAGAATTAAGCTATAACAATCTTTTAGATGTTGATGCAGCTGTAAATTTAATGTTAGAATTTAAAAACGATGCACCAACCTTTGCCGTTTTAAAACACAATAATGCTTGNGGNTTNGCACAACGCGACACCTTACACCAAGCTTATTTAGATGCCTTAGCTGGTGATCCTGTTTCTGCTTTTGGCGGTGTATTAATTAGTAATACTGAAATTGATGTTGCTACTGCTGAAGAAATTCACAAATTATTTTGCGAAGTTGTCATTGCACCATCGTTTTCTGATGAAGCTTTAGAAATTCTAAAAGGTAAGAAAAATAGAATCCTTTTAATCTTGAAAGATATAGAGATGCCACAAACCAATGTAAGAAGTTGTTTAAATGGTATCTTAGTTCAAGATAGAAATAATATAACAGATNCACTTGAAGGTTTAAAACCAGTTACAAAAACAACAGCGACTTCAAATGAATTAGACGATTTAATATTTGCTTCAAAAATTTGTAAGCACACTAAATCTAACACAATTGTTTTGGCCAAAAACAAACAACTATGCGCTAGTGGTACCGGACAAACAAGTCGTGTTGACGCCTTAAACCAAGCCATTCACAAAGCACAATCTTTTAATTTTGATTTAAAAGGAGCCGTAATGGCAAGTGATGCCTTTTTCCCATTCCCAGATTGCGTAGAAATTGCAAACAATGCTGGTATTACTGCTGTAATTCAACCAGGTGGCTCTATAAAAGACCAATTAAGTATTGACTATTGTAATGAAAACAATGTTGCTATGGTAATGACAGGTACACGTCATTTTAAACATTAAAAAACGTCATTTAAAGAACCCAAAATAAAGATACAAACCATCTTAATTTTGGGTTCTTTTTTTTTATCAAAGCCCTCTTCTAATTTGTTTTATTGGTAAAGTAAAAGAAAAAANAAAAAAAGTTTAGCAATAAACATCTTTAAACATATAAATAACGTATATTTTACTACTTTTACAGATAGTCTTAAGAATAAGATACAAATAACCCAAATAATTAAGAATAGCACATGGGATTTTTTGATTTCCTAACGGAAGAAATAGCCATAGATTTAGGAACCGCAAATACATTGATAATCCACAATGACAAAGTTGTTGTTGACAATCCATCTATAGTAGCAAGAGACCGCATAAGCGGAAAAATAATAGCAGTTGGTAAGGAAGCCAACATGATGCAAGGAAAAACGCATGAAAATATCAAAACAATTCGTCCATTGAAAGATGGTGTAATTGCCGATTTTGACGCTTCAGAACAAATGATAAGTTTGTTTATTAAAAATATTCCTGCATTAAAGAAAAAGTTTTTTAACCCAGCATTACGNATGGTAGTTTGTATTCCTTCNGGTATTACCGAAGTAGAAATGCGAGCTGTAAAAGAGTCATGTGANCGTGTTAATGGAAAAGAAGTNTATTTAATACATGAACCAATGGCCGCTGCCATTGGTATTGGTGTAGATATTATGCAACCTAAAGGAAATATGATTGTTGATATAGGTGGAGGTACCACTGAAATNGCAGTTATTGCTCTNGGCGGTATTGTTTGTGATAAATCTGTAAAAGTTGCAGGTGATGTATTTACAAACGACATTATTTATTACATGAGAACGCAACATAACTTATATGTTGGAGATAGAACGGCCGAAAAAATTAAAATTCAAATTGGNGCAGCTACTGAAGATTTAGAGTTGCCACCAGAAGATATGAGTGTACAAGGTCGTGATTTGTTAACAGGGAAACCGAAACAAGTTCAGATTTCATTTCGTGAAATTGCAAAAGCTTTAGATAAATCTATTTTACGTATTGAAGACTCTGTCATGGAAACCTTATCTCAAACACCTCCAGAATTAGCTGCAGATATTTACAATACTGGAATTTATTTAGCAGGTGGAGGATCTATGTTAAGAGGTCTCGATAAACGTTTGTCACAAAAAACAGATTTACCCGTTTATATTGCAGAAGACCCTTTAAGAGCTGTAGTAAGAGGTACAGGTATTGTGCTTAAAAACTTACCTAAATACAAAAGCGTATTGATTAAATAAAAAGTAAATAATGCAGCAAATTTTAAATTTTGTTATAAGAAACAAAACCTTTCTGTTGTTTTTATTACTTTTTAGTATTGCCTTAGCTTTAACCATTCAATCGCATTCTTATCATAGGAGTAAATTCATAAACTCAGCCAATGGATTAACAGGAGGAGTTTATAGCACCATNAATTCTGTTGACAAATATTTCAACTTAAAAACTGAAAATGATATTCTTTCGGAAGAAAACAAACGCTTAAGAGAACAACTATTTAATAGAAATACAACAACCGACTCTTCNTTTATTGANACAACATATTCTAAATCAATATACAGAGTCACTATTGCAGATGTGTATAAAAACAGTTATTCCTCTACCAATAATTACCTCACATTAAACAAAGGAAGAAATGATAGTATTAAAGAAGATTTTGGAGTAATTACCTCTAAAGGAATCATTGGTATTATTGATAATACATCAAATAATTACTCAAGAGCTTTATCTATTCTAAATACAAGAAGTAGAATTAATGCGAAGTTAAAATCTACAAACCANATTGGTTCTTTAACATGGAATGGNGAATCTCCTATCTATGCTCANCTAGAAGANGTTTCTCAATTTGCACCTGTAAAAATTGGAGATACAATTCAAACAGGNGGACAATCTTCAATCTTCCCAAAAGGTATTGGTATTGGTACCATTTCTAGTTTTGAAAGTGATATTAGTGGTGACACCTACACAATACAAGTAAAATTGTTTAACGACATGACCAATATTGGCACCGTTTATATTTTAGAAAACTTAGACCGTAACGAAATNTTAAATTTAGAAAATAGTAGTGATGAATAATGTTACAGGNATAAATATCGCTAGGTTTATTTTACTATTATTANCTCAGGTTGTGATATGTAATCAAATTAACTTTTTGGGGTATATTAACCCATATATCTATATTATTTTCATCTTCCTATTTCCAATAAGGGAAGAACGTCTTGTTCTTTTACTAGTGAGTTTTTTACTAGGTATGTTTGTAGACATGTTTTCAGATTCTGGTGGAGTACANGCAGCTGCTGCTGTAAGTTTAGCCTATGTAAGACCTATACTTTTAAAAAGTGCGTTTGGTATGTTATACGAACACCAAAGTATAAAGTTTAGCAACACAGACATGGGCAGCTTAATATCCTATATTTCATTAGGTACTCTAATTCATCATTTAATATTGTTCTCATTAGAAATTTTTAACATTTCCAACATACTTTTAATCTTACAAAAAACGTTATTTTCTAGTATTTTCACTATAATACTAAGCGTATTGATTATAATTTTATTTAGCCGAAACAAAAAATGAGAAAATTATTATTACTAACCACTGTAATTCTTGTTGGTCTTGTTTTTATTGCGCGCTTGTTTTACCTTCAAGTTTACAATAGTTCTGCTTACAATATTTTTGAAGACACTGCCATTAGAAAAGAATACAATTACCCTAAACGTGGTTATGTCTATGACAGAAACGGAAAACTTTTAGTTGCCAATCAACCTTCTTACGATGTAATGGTGATTCCTAGAGAAGTTAAGCCTTTAGACTCATTAGAACTAAATGAATTCTGCGAATTATTAAAAATAACACGAGAAGAATACGATAAAAAGCTAAAAAGGGCCACTAATTACTCGCCAAGATTATCTTCACCTTTTGTACAACAACTNTCAAAGAAAGATTACGCTNTACTTCAAGAAAAAATGCGAAAATTTGAAGGCTTTTATATTCAAAAACGATCACTCCGTTCATATCAAACCAATATTGGTGCTAATGTATTAGGCGATCTAGGTGAAGTAAATCGTCAAACCATAAAAAATCAACCTTATTACGTNTTGGGTGACCTTATTGGTAAGCAAGGTGTTGAAAAAACGTACGAAGAAGTACTACGAGGAGTAAAAGGTATAAAGTTTATTCAAAAAGATCGTTTTAATAAAAANATTGGTCCTTTTAAAGAAGGANCATTAGACACTTTACCTCAACCCGGAAAGGANATTACAATAACCATAGACTCAGAACTACAAGCTTATGGCGAGTTATTAATGAAAAACAAACGTGGTGGTATAGTCGCTATAGATCCTCAAAGCGGTGAAATATTAGCTATGGTTACAGGTCCAAGTTACAATCCTAATTTGCTTGTTGGAAGAGAACGTAATAAAAATTTTAGTCGATTATTTAGAGATACGATTAACATGCCCACTTTTGATAGAGGTTTACAGGCTCAATATGCTCCTGGTTCGCCGTTTAAAGTAATCAATGCTCTTATAGGACTACAAGAAGGTGTGGTTTCCGTTAATGAAACATTTCCTTGTCGAATGGGTTACTATTATGGCAATCGACGTTTAACAGGTTGTCACCATCACAAAAGCCCAGTTTCTATGAACTCTGGTATTGCACAATCTTGTAATGCTTATTTTGTGAATGTGTATCGTCGTATCGTAGATAAATATGATGACGCTGGAGATGGGATGAATATTTGGGCAAAACACGCAAAGAGTTTTGGGCTAGGTAACTTTTTAAATAACGATTTATCCGTAGGCCAACCTGGTCGAATTCCTGATGGAGATTATTATGACAAGGCTTATGGTGATAATCGTTGGGGTTCAACCTATATCGTTTCTAACGCCATTGGTCAGGGAGAAGTTGAAGCCACTCCAATTCAGNTGGCTAATATGGCTGCAGCTATTGGTAATCGTGGATATTACTACACTCCACATATTATAAAAGACATTGAAGGCGACACCATAGATATTAAATATAGAACTCCAAAATACACCACTATTGATAAAGAACATTTTGAACCTATAGTACAAGGGATGTTTGATGTTTATAACGAGGGTACAGCAAAACACATAAGAGTTCCTGGTATTGATATTTGTGGAAAAACAGGTACTGCTGAAAATTTCATAAAAATAGATGGAGTCAAAACACAACTTACCGACCACTCTATTTTTGTCGCGTTTGCTCCTAAAGACAATCCAAAGATCGCGATTGCTGTTTTTGTTGAAAACGGATATTGGGGAGGTCGTTTTGCCGGACGAATGGCAAGTTTAATGATAGAAAAATATATTAAAGGTCATATTACACGAACCGACTTGGAAAAATGGATTTTAACCCATAGTTTAGAAAATGAATATAAAAAACCATATTCTGGAGAACCATTTAAAATAAATGGAGAGACCACCCTCCAGGTCATCGACAACTATGCTATTGAAAATCCAAATCAAAGCAACGTAAAATTATAATAACGCATGCTGAGAGAAAACCAAAGACGTTTTAAATTTGATTGGATTACGATTATCCTATTTTTATTATTACTNGGTTTTGGGTATCTTAATATTTTATCTGCATCTCATGAAGGAGAAATTACAAGTTATTTTGACACGAGTCAACTTTACGGTAAACATCTCGTTTTTATTGGTTTAACATTCCTTCTTATAGTATTAATTCTTTCATTTGAAGCCAAATTCTATGAACAGTTTGCCAGTCTCATATATCTGGTCGCCATATTAGCTCTAATAGGTTTGTTTATTTTTGGTAAAGACGTTAATGGTGCACGTTCNTGGTATGGTATTGGTAGTATGACCATACAACCTAGTGAATTTGCTAAATTCGCCACTGCGCTCGCTGTTGCTAAGTATATTAGTGACCTGCAAACAAACATGCAGACCCTAAAAGATCAATTAAGGGTTACGGCCATTATTTTTATTCCTGCATTACTAATTTTACTTCAAAATGATGCTGGTAGTACTATCGTTTATTTAGCTTTTTTCTTTGTTTTTTATCGTGAAGGTCTACAACAAGTCTATTTAATTATCGCTTTATCTCTAATACTACTTGCTGTTTTATCCCTAAAGTTTGGCATTTTAATAACTGCAATTGTAACCACATTGGTTATTGCTAGCATTTACTTTTTTAGCAAGAAAAAACGCGGTTCTATATTGCAATATATTGTTGCACTTCTGGTCTGTATTAGTTTTTCTTATGGAGTAAAACTGTTCTATCAGCATGGATTAAAAGTTCACCAACAAAATAGAATTAGTCTTTGGTTACGATTAGAAAAAGATCCAGCGAAATTAGAACGCATGAAAAAAGCCGAAGCCTATAATCTTATTCAATCTGAACAAGCGATAAGCTCAGGTGGCATTTCAGGTAAAGGCTTCTTACAAGGCACCAGAACTACAGGTAAATTTGTACCAGAACAACATACCGATTATATTTTTAGTACTGTAGGTGAAGAATGGGGCTTTTTAGGAACAAGTTTTGTTGTCCTCATATTTGTACTCCTTATTATTAGAATTTTGTATTTAGCTGAAGGCCAAAAATCACAATTCAGCCGTGTGTATGGCTATGGTGTTGCTTCTATTCTATTTGTTCATTTCACCATTAATATAGGTATGGTAATGGGCTTAATACCAACCGTTGGTATTCCCCTACCCTTTTTTAGTTATGGAGGTTCAGGACTTTGGGGCTTTACAATTTTACTGTTTATTTTTATAAAGCTAGATAGTAATAAAATTAATGAGTGGTAAATAAAAAAAGACCGCTTTATCAGCAGTCTTTTTTTACAATATCTTAATATGATAAGCTCTATTTTAAACTCGCTAAACTCGCTTTTATCGTTTCAATCTTAGCTAAAGCATCTGCTTCTTTCTTTTTCTCAGAAGCTACCACCTGCTCTGGCGCTCCAGCAACAAATCGCTCATTAGATAATTTCTTTTGAACAGATTTAAGGAAGCCTTCTGTATAGTTTAATTCTTCGGTTAACTTTTTAATTTCAGCTTCAACATCTATACTTCCTTCCATAGGAATAAAGTACTCATTAGATTTTACTCTGTATGTTAATGCGCCTTCAACAGCTTCTGTTACATATTCAAAGCTTTCAAGGTTTCCTAATTTTGAGATTACTTCATCAAACGTAGGTTTTACATTTTCATTATTAACGACAGAAAAACCAATGGCATCTTTAAACGCAATATTCTTTTGCTTTCTGATGTTTCTTAATCCAGAAATCACTTCAGATGCAAATTCAAATTCAGAAATCAAAGCTTCATTAATTGGCTTTGCTTCTGGCCACTTTGAAATGATTAAAGCTTCTTCTGGTGA
>JGI24723J26617_10001322_pt1 | contig 22044 bp, 19 predicted proteins | sample Cruoilmetagenom6_FD_26617 | JGI IMG/M metagenome (IMG submission 26617)
CTGGAGCAAAAAATCGAACACCCCAAAGCCGGCGCGAATTGCGCCTGGGTCCCCAGCCCCACCGCCGCCACCCTACACGCGTTGCATTACCATAAGGTTGACGTGTTCGCGGTGCAGGGCCGGCTGGCGGCGGGCGGGCGGCGCGCCTATGTCGATGCGGTTCTGGACATCCCGCTGGCCACCTATCGCAAATGGAGCGACGACCAGAAGCGGCGCGAGGTGGAAAACAACGCCCAAGGCATCCTTGGCTATGTGGTGCGCTGGATCGACCAGGGGGTCGGTTGCTCCAAGGTGCCGGACGTGCACGATGTCGGCCTGATGGAAGACCGCGCCACCTGCCGTATCTCGGCCCAGCACATTGCCAACTGGCTGCATCACGATGTGGTCGACGCGGATACCGTGATGGCGGCCATGCGCAAGATGGCAGTGGTTGTGGATGGGCAAAACGCGGATGATCCCGCCTATCGCCCGATGGCCCCCGGTTTTGACGGCATCGCCTTTCAGGCGGCCTGCGATCTGGTGTTCAGGGGGCGCATCCAGCCCTCGGGCTATACCGAGCCGATCCTGCACGCGCGCCGGTTAGAGTTGAAAGCGCGCGGTTAGGTTTCGTGTATTGATTCAGACTTGGGTGAGCGCACAGAAACGCACAGAAGCGCACAATACGGAGATCGCCATGACGCAAGCCATATCAAGGAAAGATCAAATCCGCGCACTGCTGAAAAGTATCGAAACCGGTGACCCCGGACCGGTCACTGTTGTGAACGAAGCGAAATACATTCAGCACAATCCNCAAACCCACGANGGCAGCGAAGGTTTGGNGGCCCTGTTCAAGCGNCTTTCCCTGACTTCTCCACGGGTGAATATCGTGCGGGCTTTTGAGGACGCGGATTTCGTCTTTGCACACACAGAGTATGATTTTTCCAGCAGGAATATCGGATTTGAAGTGTTCCGCTTCGAGGATGGCCGCGCCGTCGAACATTGGGACAATATTCAACCAAGAAAGGGTCCGAACCAGTCGGGGCGCAGCATGGTTGACGGGCCAACCGATGTTGAAGACCACGGCGCGACAGAAACCAATCGCGCCTTGGTGCGTTCATTCGTCGAGACCGTATTGATCGAAGGGAAACTCGATCGGTTGACCGACTATATTTCTGATACGGAATACGCAGAGCACAATCCCCGGATTGGCGATGGACCGTCCGCGCTCGGGGTCGCATTGGCGGCCATGGAAAATGGGCGCAGGCAGGTCGATTACCAGGTTGTTCACCGTGTCCTGGCCGAAGGCAATTTTGCCCTGTGCGTCAGTGAAGGCACCTTTGGCGGTGATCACTCAGCCTTTTACGACCTCTTTCGTATCGCCGATGGAACCTTGGTCGAGCATTGGGATACGACCGAGAAAATCGCACCACGAGGCGCGTGGAAAAACGAAAACGGTAAATTTTAAAGCGACCTCAAGCCCGGAACGCCGCACTCTGATGGTCAAATACCGCAGTGGCTGATTTGCCCCGCATGACGGACGACCTCTTTCGTGTCGCCGGTGGGACCTTGGTCGAGCATTGGGATACGACCGAGAAAATCGCACCACGAGGCGCGTGGAAAAACGAAAACGGCAAATTTTAAAGCGACCTCAAGCCGGGAACGCCGCACTCTGATGGTCAAATACCGCAGTGGCTGTTTTGCCCCGCATTACGGACATTCGCCCGTTGACAGATCAAGCGTCTCCGAATTCTTGGGGATGGCCCCGGGGATGAACCTGCGCCAATGCACACTAACCTGCGCCATGGTGCAGGGGGTGCGCTGTTGCACCAGCTCTAGCCTCACGGTATTGTGTGCGAAACCAACCGTCAGAAGGTATCCCCATGGCACGCCCCGTTGTCGGCATCATCACCAACGCCACCCTGCTTAACGATCAATACCCGGCTTTTACCGGCGGCACCATGAACTGCGAGGCGGTGGCAAAGGTCTCGGATTGTTTGCCTTTGCCGCCACCCTGCTTAACGATCAATACCCGGCTTTTACCGGCGGCACCATGAACTGCGAGGCGGTGGCAAAGGTTTCGGATTGTCTGCCATTGCTGATCCCGGCCGACCCCGGATTGGTGTCGGTGGATGAGTTGCTGGAGACCTGCGACGGCTTTGTGCTGACCGGCGGGCGACCCAATGTCCATCCCGGCGAATACGGCGAACCCGCAACCGAGGCGCATGGCGATTTCGACCCGGCGCGCGATGCCATCACCCTGCCTCTGGTGCAGGCCTGTGTCGAACGCGGCCAGCCGGTCTTTGGCATCTGTCGCGGCTTTCAGGAGGTCAACGTGGCGATGGGCGGCACGCTTTACCCGGAAATCCGCGACCTGCCGGGGCGCACCAACCACCGCATGCCGCCCGATGGCACGCTGGAGGAAAAATTCGAACTGCGCCATTGTGTAAGCGTCAGCGAGTCCGGCGTATTTCACCATGTGTTGGGGAAAACCCAGGTGATGACCAACACGTTGCACGGGCAGGGGATCAAGACGGCTGGCGCGCGGATCGTCATCGACGGCACCGCGCCCGATGGCACCCCCGAGGCAATCTATGTCCGCGATGCGCCGGGCTTCACGCTGGCGGTGCAATGGCACCCGGAATGGAATGCGGTCAACGATCCGGTGTCGCGGTCGCTGTTCACCGCCTTTGGCGATGCGGCGCGGCAATGGATCGGCAATGACCGCAAACTGCCGTTGCAGAAAACCGCCTGAACCGCCCCAAATCCACGTCTCAAACCAGCAGATCAAACGCCTTGGACAATGGGAGTTCCCGCGCCCTTTTTCCCGTCAGGTCAAACAGCGCATTGCCCAGGGCCGGCATCGCCGGCGGGGTGCCCGGTTCGCCCGCGCCGCCCATGTGGCGGTTGGTCTCAAGCACCCGAACCTCGGTTATCGGCGTGTTATGCATGCGCAAAGCGTCGTAATCGGGGAAATTATACTGCTCGACCTCGCCCGTCGCAAAGGTGATTTCGCCGAAACAGGCCGCCGACAGGCCATAGATCATGCCGCCGATCATCTGCGCCTCAATCGTACCCGGGTCCAGCGCCAGCCCCATGTCGCAGGCAATCCACGCTTTGTTGATGCGGATGCCGCCGGCTTCGTCGACCACTTCGATGACCTGCGCCACTGGCGTGCCGAAACAATAGGTAAAGCCAACCCCGCGCCCGACCCCGTCCGGGGTCTTGCCGGTCCAGCCCGACATCTCGCGCACTGCCTCAAGTGTGCCGGCCGAGGGCGCGTGTTCATCCGCCATCAGCTCCAGCCTGAACTCCAGCGGATCGCGCCCGGCGGCGTGGGCCATTTCATCCAGAAACGTGTCGTGAAAGAACCCGTTATACGACGCCCCGACCGAGCGCCAGAAACCGATCGGCACATCCAGATCGGCCAGATAGCCGCGAATGCGGAAATTGGCGATCGCATAGGGCTGGTTGAACGCCCCGTCCACATGCGCCTTGTCCGGCCCGCCCGCCGGCAGGCCCAGCCATCGGCCCATCGCCTGTTGCGAGGTCGAGGGCGCGGCGATCTGACCGTCCATCAGCACCGCCTTGCCGTCCTTCACCGCACCCCTGAACCGCGCCAGCGCGCCGGGGCGATAGAAATCGTGGCGCATGTCTTCTTCGCGTGACCAGGTTGTTTGCACCGGAGTGCCCGGCATCGCCATGGCCACCTTTGTGGCGTAGACCGAGAAATCCAGCTCTCCGCGGCGCCCGAAACCACCGCCCAGATAGGTCGTGTGTACCTGCACCGCATCTCTATCCAGCCCCGCCGCTTCGGCGCAGGCCTTCTGGGTAAATGTAGGGACCTGATTGCCGCACCAAACCTCAAGCGCGCCACCGGTGAAATGGGCGGTGGCGTTCATCGGCTCCATGGTGGCGTGGGCCAGAAACGGCACCTGATAGGCGGCCTCTATTGGGGTCGCACCCTCGGGGATTGTATCGGCGTCGCCATCGTCGCGCATAGTGGAATTAGGTTTGGTTTCAAAGGCTTCACCGATGCGGGCAAAAATGCCGTCGGTGTCGGGCGGGTAGGGGGCTTCGTGCCAGATGATCTTGACCGCCTCGGCCGCCTGAATGGCCAGCCAGGTGTTGTTGGCGACAACCGCGATGCCGTTGTCAAGGTCGATCACCTGTTCGACGCCGGGCATTTTTTCGGCCTCTGAGGCATCATAGGACGCCATGCCGCCACCCAGTTTCGGGTTGATGCGCAGGGTCGCGAATTTCATACCCTCAAGCCGCGTGTCGATGCCATATTGTGCAGTCCCTGTGACCTTGCCGGTCATGTCAACACGGGGCTGGTTGTGGCCCAGAATACGCCACTCCGCCGGGTCGCGCAGCGTAACATCGGGCGGGTCAATCAGCGCCGCCGCCTCGGCCAGATCGGTGTAGGCAATGGTCGTGCCATCCGGCGCAACCACTTGGCCTGCCTTGGTTTTCAACGCCGACCTCTCAACCCCCAACCGTCCAGCGGCGGCCTGTTTCAGGGTCTCGCGGGCAGTTGCCCCGGCCAAGCGCATGCGTTCGAAGCCGTCGCGCATCGACGAAGATCCGCCGGTGACCTGCATGTCCATGAACTTGGCCGCCCCACCCAGAATTTCCGCTATCGAATGCTGAAAATCCGAGATGTCATACCCCTTGTTGGGCAGCGCCTCGCCCATCAGCGCCGAGTTGTAATAGGCCTTGGCGGGGGGGCCGTGCAGCACGCGCACATCGCCCAGCTCGACGTCCAGTTCCTCGGCGATCAGCGCGGCCCAGGTGGTGCGCACGCCCTGACCCATTTCGGCGCGCGGGGCGATCAGGGTGACGCCCTGTTGATCGATGAAAACAAACGGGTTCAGCGCCGCCTCGCCCTTGCCGGCAGTCAGCGGATTAGCGGCGGGTTGGCGGTATTTATAGACCCCGAAAGCGACCCCGCCGACAATGGCGGCAGAGCCGATCAGAAAGGTGCGCCGTGCAATGGTTCCGATGCGTGACATGGGCTTCAGGCCTTTCTGATCAGGTCGGCGGCGGAATGGATTGCCGCGCGGATACGAGGGTAGGTGCCACAGCGGCAAAGGTTGCCGCGCATGGCTTCGTCGATTTCGGCGTCACTTGGCGCTGGGGTTTCGGCCAGCAGAGCGGCAGCCTGCATGATCTGCCCGGACTGGCAGTAACCGCATTGCGCCACCTGATGATCGGCCCATGCGGTCTGGATCGCCGCCATGGCGTCCGGCGTGCCGAGGCCCTCGATTGTGGTGATCTCACCCTCGACATCCGACAGGGTCACCTGGCACGACCGCACAGCCTGTCCGTCGATATGCACGGTGCAGGCCCCACAAGCGGCAACGCCGCAGCCGTACTTGGTGCCGGTAAGCCCGATGGAATCGCGCAACACCCAAAGCAGGGGCACATCACCCGGCAAATCGACCTGATGCGGTTTGCCGTTGACGGTCAGTGTGGTTGTCATGATGGTGCCCTCCTCGGTGCCTTTGACAGAAAACGACTAAAATGTCAGAATGTCAATGCGCCGTTTGACAAAATCTGTAATAAATGTCAAACATCTGATATGAAAGAAAGTATCGCCGATCCACGACAGCAGATCATCCTGAACGCGGCTTGGTTTGCCTTTGCGGCATACGGGTATCGCAAGACGTCGATGGATGACATTGCCCGTGGCGCGGCGATGTCACGCCCGGCGCTGTACCTGCATTACCGCAACAAGCGCGACATATTCCGGTCGCTGGTCCGGCAGTATTACGACGATGCAGCCAAGGCGATAGAGGCCGCTCTGGCCGGGCCCGGTTCCGCGTCCGAGGTGCTGTCAGCCGCCTTTCGCGCCCAGGGCGGCGAGGTCACTGAGGCCATGCTGGGGGCGCCGCACGGAATGGAATTGCTGGATACGACCAGTGTGACGGCGGCGGATACCGTCCAGGCCGGCGAAGAACGACTGAGGGCGATTTATGCGGCCTGGCTGGCGCGGGTTACCGGGGTTGGGGCTGGGCCGGGGCGGTTTGCCGGGTCTGAGCAGGATATGGCCGGGACGATGACGGCGGCGCTGAAGGGCATCAAGATGGCCGGCACGGATTATGCCACCTACCGGACCCGCGTGGCGCTTCTGGCGGCGATGATCGGGGCGGGTCTGGAGGCGAGCCGGGCGTAAGTGCTGATGAGCGCACGGACTGTTCCAAGGCCGGTTTGAGTTCTTTCTTCAAATTTGACTGACTGTGACAAATAGTCAAAGGTGCCTCTGATCAGGGTCCTCACACTCGGGCACAAGCATGGAAAAAGACGCGGAAATTTCGCCATCGACATTAAATGCAGCCATATTGTCTGGCTGTGTCATCGCCTTCCTTGGGTTCGGGTTTTCTGCCACGTTCGGGGTGTTTTTGCGGCCTATGTCGGCTGATCTGGGTTGGGGACGCGAGGTATTCTCGCTGTCTGTCGCAATCCAGGCGTTATCCTGGGGGTTCGCCCAGCCCTTCGCGGGCATGGCTGCCGACAGATACGGCACTGCGCGGGTTCTGGCGTTTGGGGCTGTTTGTGCAGCCTTTGGCTATTTCCTCCGCGGGTCGGTCATTGACCCAACAGTCTTTGTGTTTTCCGGAGTCATCGTCGGGGTGGGGACCGGTGCCTGTTCTTTCCCGGTGGTCATTGCCGCATTGGGCAAAGTCGTATCCGCAAGGCAGCGCAGCTTTGTCATGGGGCTTGGTACCGCGGCTGCCTCGTTGGGTATGTTCGCGGCAGCGCCAGCATCTTCTGCGATGATAGGTTATTTTGGCTGGCAACAGGCGATCATTCTGATCAGCCTGAGCTTTCTGGCGATCTTGCCGTTCCTGATATTTGTCGCCCGGGTATCAACGCCAACCGCCTCTTCGCACGGCGCGTCGGCGTTTGGTGAGGCGATCAAAAGCGCGTTTGCCGACCGGAGTTACCTGTGTCTGTTTTTCGGCTTTTTCGTGTGTGGATTTCACGTCGCTTTCATAGGCACCCATTTACCGGCCTATGTCGCGGATATTGGGTTCATGGTGCGTGTGGGGGGGTGGTCGCTGGCTCTTATCGGGCTTTTCAACATAGCCGGTTCGCTTCTGGCGGGCTGGAGCGGCCAGAACCATTCCAAAAAGAACATGCTGGCTGGTATCTACCTATCGCGCGCAATCGTCATTGCCATTTTCATTTTGTCGCCGGTATCACCGACGAGTATCTATGTGTTTTCGGCCGTAATGGGGGTTTTGTGGCTGTCGACGGTTCCCTTAACGATGGGCCTGGTGGCGCAGACTCAGGGGCTTACCTATCTGTCAACGCTGGCAGGGCTGGTGTTCCTCAGCCATCAGGTCGGCAGCTTTGTTGGTGCATGGTTGGGTGGGCGAATATTCGACTACTATAACGACTATACGCCAATGTGGTGGGCCGCCGTAGTGTTCGGGGTACTTGCGGCTCTTCTCCACATGCCGATCCAGGAGAACCGAGCGACCGAACTGGCCTGATCCGTTTTCCGGCTATGCGACCCGCCTGCCGCTTTTTTGTTATTCCCCCAAAGTTTGCGTTGTCCGCATTTCCAGGATTTGGCAGGCTGCATCAGAACATGTTTTGAGCTGAAAGCCTTTGTGTATCCGGGATGGTGGTGGCTTGACCCTAATGCATGTCGCGCCAGATTGAATTCATTTACCGGAGTGAGGCAGCGTTTGCGCGGCACAACGCGTTCACCCCGGTAAATGAATGCGTGAATCCGATGAAACGCGACACGCTCTAATGCTCCCCTGCGCAGGTCTGATGATCGCCAAACGCATGCAACACGGCGCAGACGTGGTCGTGCTGCCCGTCGCAGGCACCGGCGATGCGCCCCAACTCCCGTTCCAGACGCCTTAACTTGCTGATACGATCCCGTAATCTTGCCTGCTGGGTTTGGGCGATATCATGGGCCCGGTCCAGCGTTGCACCGCGTGCGCCCTCTAGCGAAATCAGCGCCGCCACGTCATCCAGCGGCAGACCAAGGTCGCGGGCATGGCGGATGAATGCCAGCCGGTTCAGCGCGGCGGGTTCATAGCGGCGCTGGTTCCCGGCACTGCGTTCGGGTTCGGGCAGCAGGCCCTTTTGTTCGTAAAACCGGATGGTCGGAATCTTGACGCCGGTGCGACGAGACATCTGACCGATGGAGAGCATGAAAAAAACCTCTTGAACCTCTAGCGACTAGAGAGATTAGAGTGATCAGGCTGAACACACAAGGACGATTCGCCTATGCCGCATGACCATCCCGTCGGCCATCATCACCACCATATCGACCCCGAGGCCGGCGACGCGCGGGTGGCCTGGGCGGTGGCCGTCAATCTGGCGCTGACCTGCGCGCAGGTGGTTGGCGGCGTGCTAAGCGGATCGCTGGCGCTGATCGCCGATGCGCTGCACAATTTCTCGGATGCGATTGCCCTGATCATTGCCTTCTGGGCGCGCAAGATCGCCCGCCGCCCGGCGGACGAGACCATGAGTTTCGGCTATGGCCGGGCCGAGGTGGTGGCGGCTCTGATCAATTACACCACGCTGATCGTACTGGCGCTTTATCTGGTTTATGAAGGGGTTATGCGGTTTCTGGACCCCGAACCGATCAATGGTTGGATGGTGGTCTGGATCGCCGCCATTGCGCTGGTGGTGGATCTGGTGACGGCGGCGCTGACCTACGCCATGTCAAAGGACAGCATGAATATCCGCGCGGCGTTTCTGCATAATCTGGCCGATGCGCTGGGCTCGGTTGCGGTGATTATCGCCGGGTCGCTGGTGATCGTCTACGGCTGGGTCTGGGTTGATCCGGTGGTGACGCTGATGATCGCCGGCTACATCCTGTGGCATGTGCGGGCCGAGATTGGCGGGGTTATCCGGGTGCTGATGCTGGGTGCGCCGGCGCATCTGGACATCAAGGAGGTGGCAAGTCTGGTTGAAGGTGTCGATGGGGTGGACGGTATCCACCACATTCACCTTTGGGCCATGCAGGAACACGATGCGGCCCTTGAGGCGCATCTGGTGATCGCGCCGGGTCACTGGGCGCAGGCCGACCAGATCAAGGCCACGGTCAAGGCGATGCTGGGCGACAGGTTTGGAATTGCGCACAGCACGCTGGAACTGGAGTGTTCGGTTCACGCCTGCGAGGGGGCGGCCCGTATCGGGCACGGGTGACGGGCGATCAGTCCTTTTCAGGGTCGCAAAACACCTGATCAAAGGTCTTGCGCAGCGCCACATCCAGATCATCCATCCCCACCGGCAGGCCCAGATCAACCAGGCTGGTCACCCCGTGCTCGGTGATGCCGCAGGGCACGATGCCGCTGAAGTGTTCCAGATCCGGGTCCAGGTTGATCGAAATGCCGTGAAAGCTGATCCATTTGCGCAGGCGGATGCCGATGGCGGCGATCTTGTCCTCGGCCAGTGCGCCGCTGGCTGTGCGTGGCTTGTCCGGGCGTTCGACCCAGACGCCGACCCGCCCCTCGCGAATATGGCCGGTGACGTTGAATTCGCCCAGCGTGGCGATCACCCATTCCTCAAGCTGCTGCACGAACCGGCGCACATCGTGGCCCCGCGCACCCACATCCAGCATCACGTAAATCACCCGCTGGCCCGGCCCGTGATAGGTGTATTGCCCGCCGCGCTTGGTCACATGCACCTCGAACCGGTCCGGGTCGGTCAGGTCAGCCGGTTTGGCACTGGTGCCGGCGGTGTAAAGGGCGGGGTGTTCGACCAGCCAGATACACTCATCCGCTTNGCCGGCGGCAATTGCCGTNGCGCGGGTCTCCATGAAGGCGACGGCCTCGGCGTAGCCAGTCAGCCCGTCACTGGTGATCCAGTCTGTCATGTCCGGCCCTCTGCCCTTGTCCCGACCGCCAACAGACCGGAAGCGCGTGTGGCCTTCATGTAGGTGCGGCTGACCGGGATGTCGCCCCCCGCGCTGGTGGCAAGCTGCGCGGTTTCACCTGTGCGGCGCGCACCCGTCACCTGATCCGCCGCCACCCAATGCGACCGGTGGACCTGCATGCCGCGCGCGGGGGCGGTCTCGCGGATGGCGTCTGAAAGCCGCATCAGGATCATTTCGCGCCCCAATGTGGTGATCACCTCGACATAGTGATCTCTGACCGACAGCGACACCAGCGCGCCGCGCTTCTCCGGCGGCAGGCGGTCAAGCAGAGGCGGAGCGACGAGCGGGGCGTCTGGCATCGTTTTGGATGGCGTCATGATGTTCTGAAGGGTCACAATCACCAGGGCAATCGCGGTGGTCAGGGCAAATACCTGCGGCCCGCCTGATGGAAAGCGTGGATTTTCCAGCGCCAGCGCATTGATCGCCCACAACACGACACCGGCCCCGATGCCTGCCGCAATCCCCGACAACAGCACCCGCCACCAGCGCCGCGCCGGGCGAAGCGAAAGCCGGGAAGCGGCCAGTTCGGACAGGGTGTAACCGGCCCCGTAAGTGGCAAAGACCACGATTGCCCAATAGGCCATGCGTGGGCCGGGGCGCATATCGCCAAAGGTGTCAAACGGCCCGGACACGCCCAGCACCAGCGCAACACCGATCTGCACGGCCAGCGTCTGCGGGGATTTCAGGTGGCCCCGTATTTCACGAAGCGCGGACGGTGATTGTCGGGCTATCACGAAGAAATCCCTTGGTTTCACGCAATTTCGATTGCCGTGCTGGTGCGGCTGCGGGCAGGACCATGCCACGGCCTTCCGTCCTTGCCAAGGGTAGGGTGGGCACGCAATCCGAACCGGACTTCTTTCAACCAACCGGCCACAGCTACTGCCCCGCCCACCTTCAAGGGCAAACAGGACCGAGGAGCAAGACGATGACCCCATTTGGCGAAATGATAGCCGCGCATCTGGATTATGGTACCCTGAAGATAATGCACCTGTTCGGGGTCATCTGGTTCATGGGAAANATCATTGTCACCGGCTGGTGGAAGACCATGGCGGACCGCACCGGCGATTACCGCATTATCGCCTTTGCCCAGCGGCAGGTTACCCTTACGGACTGGGTTTTCACCTTTGGCGGTGTGGTCATCGTGATCGTTGCCGCCTTTGGCATGGTCTACCAGATGAACGAGAACATCATGCAACAGATCCACTCAGAACGCTGGCTGTGGTGGGGATATTACCTGTTCCTTGCCTCTGGCGCTATCTGGGTGTTGATCCTGATTCCGGTTCAGATCATTCAGGCGCGCATGGCGCGGGTCTTTGTCCAAACCGCGGAAATTCCACCAGCTTATTGGCTTTACGGGAAAATATGGCTGGTATTTGGCATCCTTGCCACGCTGATCCCGCTGGCCAATCTGTACTGGATGGTCACCAAGGCCTGACGACCCAGGCGCGCGCCAAGAGTAGGGCCAAAGGCTGCTCAGTTCACAATAACCCTCGCCGGATCACGCACCGGGTTCAGTTTGCGCAGCTGGGTGGCGTAGGTTTCCTTCCCTTGCGCCCCGGTCAGCAGATATTTGCCGGCAAACACCATGGCCGGGACACCGCGCACCCCTTTGTCGGTCCAGAATTTTTGCATTGTACGCACATTCCAGGCCATGTGGCCGCCCTCCAGAGCGGCGCGCGCCTGTTTGGCGTCAAGCCCCAGGCCGGCGGCAACATCGACAAGGGTGTTAATGTCCGACACGTCACGTCCATTGGTGAAATAGGCCTTGAACAATGCCAGTTTCACGTCGCGTTGGCGGCCCTGTTCGCTGGCCCATTCGATCAGTTGATGGGCAAGAAAGGTGTTCACCATCCGGGTGTCTTCGCTGAAGTTGAAGGTAAACCCCAGCCCGGCCCCCAGGTCGGTCAGATTCTGACGGGCCTGTGCGCTTTGTTCGGGTGTGGTGCCGTATTTCCCGTTCAGGTGCTCGGCCATGTTCTGACCCTCGGGCGGCATGTCGGGGTTCAGCTCAAACGGATGCCAATGTATGTCGGTGCGAATTCCGGTTTCGGCCATAGCCTGTTCAAGCTGGCTGAATCCGATGATGCACCATGGACAGACCACATCCGAGACAATGTCGATCCGGATAGCGTCGCTTTTTTCCGGGTGCGTCTGGTTCGGCTCTCTCATCGCCCACTCACTTGCCTGTTTCCACGGATTCTCTGGCAGCCTATCACAAAGCGTGGCCCACGGCGAACTGAAAGGATGCGAAAGTGTCAGGTCATTTGCCTCTTCACAAGCCCCGCGTCCTCGTCTATAGCCCAGCCACCAAGCAATGGTTGTGCGGCCGTGGCGGAATTGGTAGACGCGCAGCGTTGAGGTCGCTGTGGGGTAACACCCGTGGAAGTTCGAGTCTTCTCGGCCGCACCAGGATCGCCAAAGTAGATGTCCTTAATCAATTCCATTCTCGTCAAAAGACACCACTGCTTGGGGAATATCGGTTGACACACCTCCATTACCGCCAGGAACTCGATGGCGTGCGGGCAATAGCCGTCGCTAGTGTTGTTCTGTTCCATGTGGGTTTCAGCGATTTTTCCGGAGGCTATAGCGGAGTCGANATTTTCTTTGTTTTGTCTGGNTATCTGATTTGCGGACAAGCCTTTTTGCGCATCCAGGATCAAAGTTACTCGGTCACGGATTTCTTTGCCCGCCGGATCAGGCGGCTTTCGTCGGCCTACTTCTTTTGCTTTCTGGTCACCGCGCTGGTAGCAAATGCCCTTTTCCTGCGCTCAGAGATGGACGAGATATTTCGAAACCTGCTGGGGTCCATCACTTTCACCAATAACTTTAACCTGCTGAACACGCAGGGCTATTTCAACAACGATTCTGAAGGGAACCCTTTTCTCCATACTTGGTCCCTTTCCATAGAAGAGCAGTTTTATATCGTTCTGCCCTTGGTGATCCTTGCCACCCGGTACAGTCTGGCGGCATTCAAGACGACCATCGTTGTGCTGTTCATCGTTTCNATGGCGCTGATGTTGTTTTCGGGCGATCTGATCTATGACCGGGAAGAGCGTTTCTTTGCTACCTCGTTTCGGGTCTGGGAACTGGCGCTGGGCGCATTGGTCTTTCTGCTGGTTCAGCATCGGGGGATGTTGTCAGCGATCCCGTTCGCGCCGATCCTTGGTATGATGCTTGTTTTGGGTCCTGTTTTCCTGCTGGAAAAAGGGGTGCTGTATCCGGGATGGGTTACACTAATTCCTACATTTGGGGTGGCCGTTCTTATTGCAACATGCACCCCCGAAACGTCACGCACAGGGCGTTTTCTGGCGAGCAGGCCAATGTCTTATGTCGGACGTATTTCCTATGGCACATATCTCTGGCATTGGCCGTTGATCGTGTTTGTCAAATACGTGGGAGTCGACCTGAGCGATGCATCACGGGCGGGCCTGTTTTTCGTTTCTCTGGCGCTTGGGGCCCTGTCGTACCACCTTGTGGAAAAGCCGGTTCGGAAAATCAGAATTGCCACCGGCAAACCGTGGCTGTTTGGTATGTTTGCAGCCCAAACCCTGATACTGTTGGGACTGCTGCCCTATATTTATCAGCAAGCGCAGAAGTCCAACGGATTTGAGGCAGAGATGCTTCAGAAGATTGAGATCCAGTCCGAGGTATATCATCCGCAGTGGAATTCCTGTTGGAATCAACGAACTCCTGACAGTTTCTGCCGTTTTGGCTTTGAAGATGCGTCCCACATTGATTTTGTGTTGTGGGGCGACAGTATGGCAAACAGCGCCTTCTGGGCATTTGATGAGTTTGCAAAAGAAACCGGCCAGAATGGGTTTCTTGTGACCGCCCCTTCCTGCCCTCCACTCCTTGGCATGGCACGCGATTCATCCGGGGCCGACAATTGCCTGAAAACTAATCAGGCGTTTCTTGATTATCTGTCCACCTCCGACCCTCTGACCATCTACATTTTTGCCAGGTGGTCCTATTATTCGGAAGGGTATTCAAGCCATCTGAGCAACGCTGCAAATGAAGTTGGATTCATCGACGACCAGGGACATTTGCTGCCAGGTGACAACTTCCCGGTTTTTCGGGCCGCTTTTGAGAAAACACTAGAAACTGTTCAACAGCGCCATCGCATTGTTATCGTGAACCAAACACCAGTTTTCCCGTATTTCGTACCGAAGGAGATGCTAAAGCGGCTTCGGTTTGGTGGAGAGCCAGAACCCAAAACAAGTCAGGCTTTTAATGCCAGGAGCGGGCGTACCATCGCATTTATTCGCGAGCTTGCGGCACGAACCTCCGCCGGTTTGGTGGAACCACATATGCTCATGTGCGGACAGGGTGACTGTCTGATGCAGCAAAATGGCAGCCCGCTCTTTTCAGACCATGTTCACTTGTCCAGGACCGGGAATGCGCTTTTGCAGAAAATGCTGATTTTGGACAATCAATGACCCTGGGGGCTATTCAAAGATCGGCGGCGCGCGGCATTATACGCCGACGATACTGGGCGGTATCGGGCATACCATGCGGGATATGACGCAGGAAAAGATGATGATGACCAAAACCGCATCACACTGATGTTTTTTCAGTCTGCTTTGGCTTGGATATTCAATCGGCGTGGCCAAAGCATCAGATGTTGTGATAACGCCTGTGCCGACACGGGTTTTACGCTGACGGGCCTATGGCCAGACAGGGCAGCAGTTATTGCAAAGGACAAAACGACATGCTGACGGGATTTCCCATGCCGCTGTCCGGCCTCAAGGTGCTGGATCTGACAAATGTGATTTACGGCCCCTATGCCACGCAGATCCTCGGAGATTTTGGCGCGGATGTCATCAAGATCGAACCGCCGGTCGGCGATGTGACACGCGCCATCGGGCCTAAGCGGAACCCGGACATGTCGGCGCTTTTCCTTGGCTCGAACCGTAATAAGCGCAGCATTGTTCTGGACCTGAAAGAAGAAACCTCGCGGGCGGCGCTGTGGGCGCTGATTGAGGGTGCGGATGTTTTTGTCCACAACATGCGACCTCAGAAAATCGACTCGCTCGGGTTTGGCGCGCAGGCGGTTTTCAAACGCAAACCCGATATCATCTATTCGGCGCTGCTTGGTTATCACACCGACGGGCCATATTCCGGTATGCCCGCCTATGACGACGTAATTCAGGGCCAGTCCGGCCTGGCCGGAACCTTTACTGCCCGCGACGGAGAGCCGGTGCTGGCACCAACCATCCTGGCCGACAAGACCGCCGGGCTTCAGGCCGCCAACGGGATGATGGCGGCGGTGATCCGGCGCATGGCCAGCGGCAAGGGAGTCATGGTCGAAACCTCGATGTTCGAAGGGATGGTCGGCTATGTCATGCTGGAGCATCAGCAAGGCACGATGTTCAACCCGCCAATTTCCGGGCCCGGATATGCAAGGGCCCTGTCACGCGACCGCCGCCCGCACCGCACCGAAGACGGGTTCATCTGCATGCTGGCCTACTCGGACCTGCACTGGCAGAAATTCTGGACCCTGACCAACCAGCCGGACAAGGCCGTTGATCCGAAATTTGCCAACGTCAGCCTGAGGGCCGACAATATTGACGAACTTTACGGGTTGGTGGCCAAGGCTTTGGCCAATAAGCCCACGGCGACCTGGCTGAAACTGTTGCAGGACGCAGATATTCCCGCCGGTCCGGTCAACCGGCTTGAAGATGTATTGGATGACAAGCACCTGAAGGAAATAGATTTCTTCAGACCGTTTGAACACCCTACCGAAGGCCCGATCGAAGTCCCCGACACGCCTTACCGGCTGGACGGCGACCGCTTGCCAATTGCGCGCCACCAGCCCTCGCTGGGCGAGCACACGCGCGAGGTTCTGAGCGAAGCGGGTTTGAGTCCGCACGAGATTGACGCTGTCACCAAAGAGAGTTCCGGCACCTGACAGAACGCCGGGAAGGCGCGGGCAGGGTGCCTGCCTAGCCCTCAGTCAGCCTGATGCTGAAAATACCGGTCTGCCGGAAGATACCCGGCGGCGCGGGCGGCAGTTGTCCATTCCGGCTCAAGCGGCGTGTCGCCGATAATCAGCACCTGATTGCCCGGCAGGCGGTTTTCGCGGATAAACCCCCCGACCTGCCGACGCATCCGCGACCAGCTGTCGGTAAACAGCGGGGCAAGGGCGGTCGCGTCCAGAACCGGGTTGGCCTGCAACACCGCTGGCGGTTCGTTCGGCGCGTGGACTAACGACAGCTTTCTGGCCGATTTCACCGCCTCAAGCGCGCGGGTTTCGGCGTCTGGCATTCTGGCTCCGTTGCCGATGATGCGCAGGGCGTTGGAGGAAAACAGCAGCCCCAGAATATCCTGCCCCGAGGTCCGCCGGATGCTGGCATAGGTCTTGTAGTCCATCCCGAGTTCTTCCGCCCGGCGCATCCGCATCCGCACGATCAGCAGGGGGATGGTGTTGGGCATCAGCTTTTGCTGGGCCCGCCGCCACATATAGGTGCGATAGCCATGGCCCGACTCAAGCGTCGGGCCGTTGTTATGCCCGATCCCGGTCATCACCCGGCCTCGGCCAAACGCGCCACATAGCGCGCCAGCGTGTCGATCTCAAGGTTCACCCGGTCGCCCACCTTCACGTCGCCCCAGGTGGTGACCTCTTTGGTGTGGGGGATGAAGTTGATGCCAAAATCGCGCCCCGCCACATCGTTCACCGTCAGCGATGTGCCATTCAGCGCCACCGATCCCTTGGGGGCGATGAACCGGGCCAGATCGTCCGGCGCGCGCAGGGTCACACGAGTGCTGTCGCCCTCGTCAACCATGCCCACCACCTCGGCCACGCCATCCACATGGCCCGACACGATATGCCCGCCCAGTTCGTCCCCGACCTTGAGAGCGCGTTCAAGGTTGACGCGATGGCCCACGGTCCAGCCGCTCAGGTTGGTTTTTGACACGGTCTCGGCGCTGATCTGCACGTCATACCAGTCCGCGCCAAGGGCGATTACCGTCAGGCACACCCCGTCGCTGGCAATCGAGGCACCGATGTCGATACGCCCGGTGTCATAGCCCGTGGCAATGCGCGCACGCAGATCGCCGGCCTGTTGCAGTTCCTTCACGGTGCCGATATCGGTGATGATGCCAGTAAACATGTGCGTCCCCTTTGACATCTTCCCTAATCTTGGTTTCTCAAGGGGGCAAGCCCCCGGCTTTGTTCCCGGCCTTGTTCCCTGTCCTTGCTCCCTGCCTTGCGCCCATTCCCGGCACCGGCCATAGTTTGGTCATACAAAACCGCTAGGACAGCCGGCATGCCATTGTGGCGACAAGGTGCGACCATGACCCCCCCTGCCCAAACCTCGCGGGTATTTCTGTTTCTTCAGGGCCCGCACGGGCCGTTCTTTCACGTGCTTGGGCGTATGCTGCATACCGCCGGGGCGCAGGTCTGGCGGATCGGGTTCAATGCCGGCGACCGGGCGTTTTGGTTCCATACTGACAGTTATCTGCCGTATCAGGGCACGCCGGGCGACTGGCCCGAGGAAATCGGTCGAATTCTGGATGACCGCCGGGTCACCGACATCGTTGTTTATGGCGATACGCGCCCGAACCACGCCCGTGCGATTGATGCGGCGCAGGCGCGCGGGATAAGGGTGCATGTGTTCGAAGAGGGCTATATGCGCCCCTATTGGGTGACCTATGAACGCGGTGGATCGAACGGCAATTCGCGGCTGATGGACATGGACATTGCCGACATGCAAAGCGCTCTGGCCCTGTCGGACATGGAATCGCCCCTGCCTCCGGCGCATTGGGGCGACATGCGCCAGCATGTGTTTTACGGCGCGCTGTATCATTGGTTCGTGATGTTCCGAAACCGTGACTATCGCAATTTCCGGCCCCATCGCGACCTGCCCGTGACCAAGGAATTCCAGCTTTACCTGCAACGCCTTTTGCTGATGCCGCTCCACGCNATTGAGCGGCGCAGCGCCACCTGGNGTATCCGNAATGGCGGGTTTCCCTATCATCTGGCGCTGTTGCAGCTTGAGCATGACAGCAGTTTCCAGAAACACTCGCCGTTCTCGACCATGACCGAATTCCTCAGCGAAATCATCGAAGGCTTTGCCAGCGGTGCCCCGCGTCACCACCACCTTGTGGTCAAGGCGCATCCGCTTGAGGACGGCCGCGTACCGGTCAAGCGAGAGGTCCGCCGCCTGGCCGCCCAGCATGGTATTGCGCAGCGGGTGCATTACGTGCGTGGCGGCAAGCTGGCACAGCTTCTCAACGAGGCGCGCAGCGCCGTAACCGTCAATTCCACCGCCGGGCAACAGGTGCTGTGGCGGGGCATCCCGATCAAGGTTTTCGGCCGCGCGGTCTATGCCAAGCCGGAATTCGTCTCGGACCAGCCGTTGCGCGACTTCTTCGCCGGGGCCAGCCGGCCCGACAATCGCGCCTACAAGGATTACCGGCGCTTCCTGCTGGAAACCAGCCAGGTGCCGGGCGGCTTTTATTCCTCGCGCGGGCGGCGTCAGTTGCTGCGTCATGTGGTCGACATGATGCTGTCGCGCGAAGACCCCTATGATGCCCTCAAATCAGGCACAGCGGCACCACGGCAACAGTTGCGGGTCGTGACATAGACCCATTCCACCCAGGCACTGGATTTTCACGCTGGATTCCCTTAGGTTGAGAAAAAAAGCCTGAGGCAGAACAATAACAGGTCGAGGAGACCGAGCAGTGAAATCCGTTTCCTACCGGTGGGCAAAGCCTGCCGTGAATACCGCCTTGGTGCTGGCGTTGCTCAGCATCCTGGCCGCGTGTACCTTGCCGCGGGTTGGCCCGAACAAGCGTGAAATCTTTGCCGGGTCGGTGCAACAAGAGGGTGACGCCTTTGTCGTGTCGGTCAATGACCGGGTCACGCGGGCGACAGCCGTTGTGCCGGCGCTGGGCTTTTCCGGTTCGTTCCAGAACGCCGCGACATTGACATCTGACACCATTCGCCCCGGCGACGTGCTGGGTCTGACGATCTGGGAAAACGTCGATGACGGGTTGCTGGCGGGCGAGGCGCAGAATTCCACCCTCCTCGAAGAGGTGCAGGTCGACAGCGCCGGGTTCATCTTTGTGCCTTACGCCGGTCGGTTACGGGCCTCGGGCAACACACCCGAACAGCTGCGCGAAACCATCACATCCCGGCTCGAAGAACAAACACCGGACCCGCAGGTCCAGGTGCGTCGGCTGGCCGGGGACGGCTCGACCGTCAGCCTGGTCGGCGGGGTTGGCGTGCAGGGCGTTTATCCGATTGAACGTCCGACCCGCACCCTGTCGGCAATGCTGGCCAAGGCCGGTGGCGTCATCATCGAACCCGAGATTGCTCAGGTGACGGTGATCCGCGGCAAGGCTCAGGGCAAGATCTGGTTCCAGGATCTGTTCGACCATCCCGAACTTGACATCGCCCTGCGCGGTGGCGACCGTATTCTGGTGGAAGAGGACCGCCGGTCCTTTACCGCCCTCGGGGCCACCAGCCAGCAGGCCCGCGTGCCGTTCGAAACCCAGGACATGTCCGCACTCGAAGCGATCGCCCAGGTTGGCGGTCTGGTTTCGCTCGCGTCCGATCCGACCGGCGTGTTCATCTTCCGCAACGAACCGGCCGAGATTGCAGGTCAGGTGCTGGGACGCACCGACCTGCAAGGTGCGCAGCGCATGGTCTACGTGCTGAACCTGACCGAACCCAACGGGTTGTTCATCGCCCGCGATTTCGTGATCCGCGACGATGACACGCTTTATGTGACCGAGGCACCCTATGCCCAATGGACCAAGACGATATCGCTGGTTGCCGGCGGTCTGACGCCGTTTGCCAATGTCGCGAGCCTGACCAACTAGGTCGTGCAGAACCAACCGACGGATATACCAACCGGGCGTGAAAGCGTCCGGTTGTTTGTTTATAACGGCGGCTTTGTCACCCAGCGGCGGCTGCGCCGGATGCTGACGCTGGCGGGATACCGGCTGCGGCTGGGCCTGCCGGGGCCGGATGACATGGTGGCGGTCTGGGGCAACAGTCCGACCGCGCATCGCGGGCTGGCCATTGCCGCGCGGCGCGATGTTCCGGTGCTGCGGGTTGAGGACGCGTTCCTGCGCTCGCTGCATCCGGGCCGCAAGGGCGAGCCACCGACCGGGCTGTTTCTTGACCGCGCGGGCGTGCATTTTGACGCCAATACCCCAAGTGAACTTGAGACGATGCTGGCCACCGCGCCGCTTGACGATACCGCCCTGCTGGACCGGTCCCGTGATGCCATGGCGCGCCTGCGCGAGGCGCATCTGAGCAAGTATTCCGGTTTTGATCCGGCCCGGCCGGTGCCGGAACCGGGCTATGTTCTGGTGGTGGATCAGACCCTTGGCGATGCCTCGGTCACGGCCTCGGGCGGCAACCGTGCGGCGTTTCTGGAAATGCTGGTCTTTGCCCAGGAGGAACACCCCGGCGCGCGGGTGGTCATCAAGACCCATCCCGAAACCCAGGCCGGTTTGCGGGGCGGTTATTTCAGTGCCAGCGATGCCAGCAACCGCGTCAGCCTGCTGAGCGATCCGGTCAGCCCCTGGGCGCTGCTGGAAGGGGCGGTGGCGGTCTATACCTATTCATCGCAACTTGGCTTTGAGGCGATCATCGCCGGGCATAAACCACGGGTTTTCGGTCAGCCGTTCTACGCCGGCTGGGGCCTGACGCAGGATGAACACCCGGTGCCAAGGCGCGAACGCCGGCTGACCCGCGCGCAGTTGTTTGGCGCGGCGATGATCGAATATCCGCTCTGGTATGACCCGTTTCCCGACCGGCTGTGCGAGCTGGAAACCGTTTTGGACAATCTTGAGGCCAGCGCGCGGGCCTGGCGGCAGGACCATCTGGGCTGGGTGGCCAGCGGCATGCGCCTTTGGAAACGCGCGCCCCTGAACCGGATGTTCGGCCAGCAACGGCGGATGATCTTCAGCGAGGATACGTCCCCAACCTTTCATCCCGAGCGCCCCCGGATGGTCTGGGCCGGACGGGCCGGGCCCGCGCATGACGGCGCGGTGCGCATCGAGGATGGTTTCCTGCGCTCGCGCGGGCTTGGGGCGCAACTGGTGGCACCGCTGTCGCTGGTGACCGACGATCTGGGGATCTACTACGATCCGGCCCGGCCCAGCCGTCTGGAACAGTTGATCGGTTTGCGCGCACGGCTGACACAGGGTCAGCGCCTGCGGGTACAGCGGCTGGTGGCGGTGCTGACCGGTGCGGGGCTTAGCAAATACAACCTTGGCGGGGCGATGCCCGATCTGCCGCCTGGGCGGCGCATTCTGGTGCCGGGGCAGGTCGAGGATGATGCCTCGATCCGTACCGGGGCAGGGCAGGTGTGTAGCAATCTGGACCTGCTGCATGCCGCGCGCACGGGCCATCCGGATGGGTTCATCATCTATAAACCGCACCCGGATGTAGAGGCCGGCCTGCGCACAGGCGCGGTGGATGACGCGCTGGCGCTGGCCGATCTGGTGGCCACGCAGACCGACCCGGCGGCATTGCTGGATGAGGTGGACGAGGTCTGGACCATGACCTCGCTGATGGGATTCGAGGCGTTGCTGCGTGGCGTAAAAGTGACCACATTGGGCGCGCCATTCTACGCCGGCTGGGGGCTGACCCATGACCGGGGTGTCATTCCCGAACGGCGCAGTGCCCGGCCCGGTCTGGAAGGTCTGGTCCATGCAACGCTGATTGATTATCCGCGCTATTTCGACCCGGTGACCGGCCAGCCATGCCCGGTTGAAATGGCGGTCGAACGACTGGCGACAGGCGCTGTGGGGCATCCGGGGTTGACCAATCGCAGCCTGTCCAAGCTACAGGGGCTGCTGTCCACCTACGCGCATCTGTGGCGATAGACCGGATTTTGTACGGCCCTGTGACGTCGCGGGTCTGGAAATTGCCCCGAACGTGGTCTATCTGCCCCCTGACACGGCAAGCAAAAGGCGATGCAAATGAGCTTTGAAACCCCCGGCCCGGTTGAATCCTCTCTCCGGGATGCGATCAGCCCGATCGAAGCGATCATCGACGATGCCCGCAAGGGCCGGATGTTCATCCTTGTCGATCACGAAGACCGTGAAAACGAAGGCGATCTGGTCATCCCGGCCGAATTTGCCGACGCCGCTGCGATCAACTTCATGGCGACCCACGGGCGGGGTCTGATTTGCCTGCC